>Ga0116228_10000406_pt1 | contig 32296 bp, 28 predicted proteins | sample S1TSphfallax_2_FD_89694 | JGI IMG/M metagenome (GOLD analysis project Ga0116228, IMG submission 89694) | Host-associated microbial communities from peat moss isolated from Minnesota, USA - S1T2_Fc - Sphagnum fallax MG | ecosystem: Host-associated > Plants > Peat moss > Unclassified | place... | reverse complement strand
TTTTTTTTTTTTTTTTTTTTCTTTGTTTTTTTTTTTTTTTCTTTGATTTTTTTTTTTTAAATTTTTTTTTTTTCTTTTTTTTTATTTTTTTTTTTTTTTTTTTTTTTTTTTTTGTTCTTTTTGACAATTTCAACAATCACAAGCTATCTCTCTTTCCTACAAGATCTATCTTTCTTATTCTAATTTAGTTAGACACTAAATATTTTCTATACCACTTGGGGTCATTGATTTTTTAATAAATAATAATAATAATAATAATAATTTTGTGACATAGTACTTGAACATTGGTGAAAGGGGTTATACCTTATTATTTATGGAAAGTAAACTCCCAAAGAAATATTTAATTCCTTGGATCTTGTTTTATATTTGGAATTGCTTTCACCTAATTGAGACATTGTTAAAAGAACCATGTGTTTTTTTATTTTTTGGCTTGCATTTATTATCAATAAAACAAGATTTGTACATTGGATATGGTACAAAACCCTAAACAAGTGTGTGCAAGTAAGGAAATAACTTTACATACTTCTTCCTTTTCATTCAACAATTACTATAGTTTACCTAGGAACTTATGTTTTAAAGAAAGCTTGTGAAGAGAGGCAACTTGGAGCATTCGATGCAATTTAGACTAAGAGCAATGGTGCCTTAGGTTCGGTTGTAATAAGTAATTAATTTTAATCAATGAACTACAACAAATTTATTACAAATAAACCAAGTTTTGAATCCATTTTGTAAAACTTAGTATAGTTGGAGTGTGAATTCTTGTTTATATATTGAGATTGGCATAAGGAAAATGCAAGGTGAGTTTGCACTATGATTTCATTTGTTATGAATTTTTCAATTCTTAATTTTTGCACCAAATGTACCCTATTGGCAAATTGTCTACATAAATGGTGGACTTAAAAAGTTTCACTCATTTTGTGCACATTAAATTTCACAAATAGTGAAGGGCTTTCTTTATGTATTAATTTTTTTCATGTTAAACAATGTAAACAATTGTGTATTACTATGGTTGATCATTGTGCATAAAGCTTTGTAAGTTGCTAGTTGGGATTTTTCCATGACTATCTTTTGTGCATTGAACATAGAGTATTGAGTCTTTTCAAATAGGATTCACACAAAAAAACCATTTTACACACAAGAAGTCACAAACATGACAAGTAGAAATTTGGTAATGAAACCAATAAACTCAAATGGCAACATGTTGTATGCAAGGTTATTCAATCTTTAAGCTATTTTATTGTGTTTTTGAAAAATTGTGAAGTGCTTGAATCTTTGGATGGATGAAGACAACATTGATAACAAATTAGTAGTGTTGCAAAAGTTTAATGTTGGAAAAGCCTTCACTTTGCAATAACTTTTTTTTCATGCCTTTTGTGGGATGGGAGCATGTGAGGCACATGCCATTAACAATTCTAGCAAAAAAAAATTCAAGCAAAAAAGGAGTCAGATTGAATAAGTGGTCTTCATTTGTGATAATTTGAAAATATTGACTTGATTTGAAGATTAAAAAATAGTAAAATAAAATCTTTATTATAATCTTTTTCTCTCTTACACATCTTTTTCTTTTTCTTTTTCAAGCTCATTTTCTCTCTTTGTGGTTTCAATAATCTTGAAGTTTTTTCTCTTTCCTATTTGAGTTCATTTCATTTTAATTTGTGCTACTTCTTGGGTGTATATATGTTACATGCATTAGAGCTTTATAAATGTGCTTCTTAATGTGAAGCCAACTCCCCCTTCTCTTTCATTCAAAAAAACTTATCTTGCTAAATGGAGTTAAGTAGACATGCCTTGGTGTTGTCATCTTAACTTTTGCCCTTTGTTTGGCTAGTTTTTGAGCTTGTGACATGAAGCCCAAATTTGAACATTGATATCCTTGTAGTTAAGGCTTTTAGTCCTACTTGAATGTTGTGGTGTAATTGATCTCCATTCTCTTCACAATTGTAGCAAACCACTTTGCTATGAAATATATTTTGTAATTTGATCTTCAAGTTCTTTTAAACTACATGCTCAACCATAGTCTACAGCTCTACCACCCTTTTAGCCTTTTAGTCTATTTTTCCTATTTTTCCTTTTATTTATTAACTTAAATTTGGTATACTACTTCCTTTTCCATGGCTTTTAGTCACAAGATTTCTAGGTATTCATCAAATGTCACAACATTGGATTGTGAATAATCCATTAAAGGGTGAAATCATGGTCAAAGGAGCTAGGGGTACCAAGGTAAAAGTCTTTTTTTAAGGATTAAACATGACATGTGTCATTCTTGCGAATTATATATTTCAAATACCCCATTTAACATTACATTTTAGATATAAATACATTTTCATTACAAATTGATTTTATATCATCTATATTATGCAGTCATGCCCTTTATCACATATATATGAACAACTAGTTACGACCACATTTTCAAAATGGGTTATTAAAAAAAAAATCATCAATTCAAGTCCTTTTGTGCTTATAATCATCAATGTTAAAATCTTAACCAATTTCCAAAAAAAATGGTGTACATTTGGTAGAAAAAAAGGATGTTTGAAAAAAGGGTTATGCACTCTTAAGGTTTGAGTGCTTTGAACATACAAAAACATTTTTGATTTGTGTCAAGCTTTGAGCATGTAGACTTTGCAATTAATGGACTATATTCCCAAAAAATTTATGAAAATCCAAACTATTATGCTTCCTTTATGATCTTTCAAACATACAAAAATGTAATTTAAGGAGTGTCCATTCATTTGGGTGGCTCCTTTGATTATAATTTTACCCTAAAGGTCATTTGCCCCTAGTTTTGTTTGTAAGCAAATGTGGTTGCATCAACAAGTTGGCCAAGGATGATTTGGCGATGTTTTTTGCATTGTTTTCTAATTCTTATAATATGAAAACATGGTAAAGTATACACAAAAAGTCATGTAACCAACAAAATATTGGGGTCTCTATATAAAAGGATTAAGAAATAGACGATTTCATGGGGATAATAATATTATTTTTGAGTACATTATTTTTAAACTCTTGTTTGCATGGACTTCAAAAGCTAAATTGTTGTAATCATGTTTTTTTTAACTACTTAGAAGTACTTGAATTGAACTTAAATTTTTTGTCAATTTGAAAAATAAAGTTCAAATACTTGAAAATAGGTGAAATGTTTTTGCAAGTATTCGAATGCTTTTTCAAGCACCTCAATTTTGATGTGGTGAAAATTTATATATATATATATTTCGGTTAATTGAGTTTGTTTTCATAACTAAATTCATTCCCAACCCCTAAAAAATGATGAAATTGTTGGGGATACTTTTGGGGTACTTTTTCAAGTCCAAATGATATTACATTAATTGCTTTGAGAAACTAAAGGAAGGCTAGAGATGCCCATGGGAAAAACTAAACTTATTTCATTTGTTTTGAAATGCTAAAAAAAGGTTATAAGTTTAAAAGACTATGTTTTCATGTTTTCAAGTAGAAAAGAAGATAAAAAATGTGTACAAAATATATTACTTACATCTTATAGTGGTTGTGGTTCTAATTAATTTTAGTTTAAATCAACCCATAGATTATAAACTTTTTTTAGTTCTTCTTCCATGGTAATTAGACTCCTTTACATCTTTAATTAGTAGTATTTTTGTTATAATGAAAGAAGGTATTTGGAATCCTTTCCACCTACTATAACATTTGTTCTTGCAATATTTCCCATCTAAAGGTTACCAGTAGCTTCATCATCATAGTTGTAATTTTTTTCATCTACCTTTTTGTATTTTGTTATATTGTATACACTTCACCCAAGTAATAAGGCAACCCATACTTAGGTGGTACCATTAGGAACTACTTCAAAGAAAGGTTAAGGAACCAACAACAACCAAATCATTTTTTTGGGCCCTTTATTTTAAATGTTTTCACAACTTTAAATTTCTTCTCATGTTTATCAATTTCATGCACTAATACATGGCTTGAATTTTATTTTGGAATTAACAAAATTAAAAATTGTTAAAAATGCGTATTGTTAATTGAAATGGCCCCTTCAAAATTTGATAACCTTAACTTTGGAAATTCATAATTAAATTATACTTATTCAATTAATTGCTTAATAAAAAAGTGGAAATAGTATGACTTCAAAATTACTTTAAAAAAAAAATCCCAAGAAAATTCTCAAATCATGTTTCAAATTTGTGTTCATGACCAAAAAGTTCAAGGAAAAGAACTAACGCTACATTCTTAACACTTTTTATAAATGCAATGATTAGCAACATCAAAATACACAATATTTTTGAAATTATTTAAATTTCAAAATCTGCAGAACCTAATGAATGTACTGATTAAAAAAAATTATGAAAATATTTATTTAAATGTTTCGTATGATTTTTCAAAATTTGATGGGTCCGGAAAAATCAAGGTGTGACATTCCTAGTGGTACCACCCAAGGATGGGCTTGCCCAATAAGTTATCATTCATTACCTTAAAATTTAGAGGCCAAATTCTTGTAACCCTAAATCTAAATACAATATTACGTTTGGACAATGTTTAGTCCAATGTTTTTTTTAACCTAGCCAATGTGATTTTGTTTCATTTTGAATAATTATTGGTTTTTTCCTTTTTAAATGTTGTTTGAAAGGTTTGAAACATGACACATCTAGGGGCTTCAATGCATGTGATGTAAGCTTGCGAATGTGATCATATTTAACCCAAATTGATGCACACATATCCTATTATTTATAAACTAACACGAGATCCATGCCCATTTAGGATTAAAAGATATTGATTTGCTTAAGAAATTTCACTTGGTACAAATTTCTTAAATAAACTTAATAATTCTTTAAACATGAATGTTGTCATCCAAGCATTTTTTGCATCACCATATAGATCCTTGATTTGCATAAATCTAATGTAGTCATCTTATAATCTTACACCTCTAAAGATGTAAAATCCTAGTAGTAACACTCCTATGGTGTTGATTGCATAGTTCACAATCAATTATTCCCTAGATCTAGGATTGATGTTCTAAACTTGTTGTGAACCTTGTTTAGCCAAGTTCTTGATTTTTTGCTAGCTTGGATTCATGTCTTGTTTGAATTCCATATATGATTTGTTTTATAATTATGTTGATTGTAAAGTGTTTGCAAGTTTTGATTAAATGAATTGTAAGACTAGTTAGTTGGACTTGTGCTATAAAAACTTTTTGGCTTTTTGTAAAATGTATGCATAGTTTTGGATGTTTACACTTGAACCAATACCACCAAAATTTCCCAAGTAAACCATATTGAAATGGTGTGGGTAGAATCTAAATGAAATTTTCCACCTTAAATTTGAGTTGTTGTAATGATATAGATAGTTCACACTTTTGCATGTTTAGTGTCCAAGCAACAACATTCTTCTTTAGTGAAAGCACTTGGTGGGTCAACTTTCTTACAATTTGTCTTGCCATCCAAATGGTTAGTTAGTGATGATAGTGGTACATGTTCCAATGTTTGTTAGCCCTCCTCATTACCCTTTTTCCCCATTACATCCATGGCCTCCTCTAACTCCTCATTTTTCCATTTGCTTATAAGGGATGTAAGGAATCCCCATCATGCTCTTCTTGATTTTTATATCATGGTCAGTGTAAGGTGAGCTAATCTATTTTATTCGTGGTCTTAATATTATTTCCTCAATTTTTCATTCATCACATTTCTCTTCTATCTTCACATATATGATGGTCTTTTGTATTGCTATTCTTAGGCTCTTATGCTAAGTATTGAAATCTTTTTTAAAATTATAACTTTTTTAGCGAATTGATGGTAAGGTGGACATGCTTCTTCCTCATTGAGAAGAGTGAATGACTTAAGTTGAGTTATTTAGATTTGAAATTGTGATGTTTTTATTTTGGCAAGCTATTTTACAAGTTTAGGGATTTTTTAGTGATCTTTAGGTTGTTCATAAATTTTGCATTGTAGTATCCCAAACTTACAATATGTCCTTTGATTCTTTATTTGGATTCTTGCAAAGAACATAAATGTACCTGGCACCCCATAAACTAATTTTGCAAGTTAGTTAAGGTTTTAATTAACCCTTTTATGATGTTGTTGTACCCTTTCCAATGTAACACATCACCTCCCATCCCCAAACATTTATTAATTACAAGATCTATAAATATGTCCTAGAGCACACCCTTAACTAAATACTTAAAGCCTTGTGCATACAATTTTTGTAGATTTATGTTATTATGTGTGCATTGAACCAAAACAACCAAAAATGCATTATTAAACATTGGCCTCACCTAATGAACAACAAATTTGGTGGTAGAAGTTTCTTTAATTGTAAAATAACTTTTTCTTTCACCAGGTGTTGAGATTAAAGGTCATGATTTGACCAATGGAAGATGTGTGGCCAATTGGTCATGAATTCTTGTATGAACTATTTAAGTGTTCCTTGATAAGGGTGTGTTTAACAATAGGTGTAATTACCTTAAACAAAATTGAATGAACAATAATGCAAATGTAAGCAATCAAAGCTTACAATGTTAACATTTTGTCATCTTGATGTTTTCCTAAGAACCCAATAGGAAAAAAGGAGACCTAAATTCCCATGAGCAAAATACACACAAGCATAACTAAAATAGGTATGTAACCTTAGTTGAGGTTTGGTATTGATTGTTATATGTAGGTTTAATAAATTTGGCACCAAACTATTGTGATGCACTCTCAAACAATGGTTTTTTTGGGGAAAAAGTTTTGCAAAATTTCAACATGAAAATATGATTTCAATCTATGCAAAGGATTTTTCATGGAAAAAATTCACCAAAATTCAAAGAATAAAATGAAAATTACAAAACATTTATGATAAATATAGTAGGTAGCCAAGAATATACTAGGATTCTTGTTGTCTTTTACTTTCATATAAAACTTATAATAGATTTAGCAAAATCGTCTTATGGATGATGACACCAATTACATCACAAAATTGAAAAAAAAACCTTGCCCTCAAACCTCAAAAAAAAGAAATTTCACATTGTTGTGAAACTTCACCAAAAATATGATTTAAGATTTGCATGATCTAAAATATGCACCAACATTAGCATTAAATATTAATTGTTAATAATTCTGAAAAAAAACGTGAACTTGTATAATAATCAATTGGTCAAACTATAAAAAGTTTTCAAATTTGCTCACTGGCACATAGGTAAATCAAACAATTGCAAGTGGATTAGCCTCACCAACAACTAGTGTTTTATTAGATTGATTACTTTCAAACATTGCTTCACATGCAAATCCCACCATCCTTTGTTACCAAGTATTTCTTAAAGTTGACCACCTTTGACCTCTAATGTCAAGTTGGATTTCTAGTTTAGCCTCCAAATTGAGAACTTGGTTTAGTCTTTTTGTCAATACACCCACCTTGGATCTAGATTTAGCTTTTTTTGTAGGACAAGTCTTGGTGTTATTTTCATTGTATATAAATTTTTGTCACCTATCTTTCACAATACAATTTACAATAAAACGAAAGAAGATAAATTGTAGTGATGATGATAATCGGAATTGGGTTTATGTAGACCAGATATAAGGTCTTTTTGTCACAAAGACAATTATATTATGGTTGTTGACCATGACAATTATGAATGGTCATTTGGTCAACAATTATGTGCCATAATGACCAAAGTTTGATAGTTATACATTGGAATGACGAAATTTTGGGTAGTTTTGTTTTTTGTAATTTTTTGTAATTTTTTTGTTCTTAGCTATTTGTCCAGCCTTCGCTTGTGATCAAGGATTAGCCACAATTATGGCTATGTTTAGCATAATTTGTTGTACAATCTTTTACTTTTATTTTTAGATGGTTGTCATCATCCTTATAGGTTTGTAGCAGATTGGCATCAATGTTGGGAATTTCCCCTTCTATTTTTGTGAGCTTTCACCATGGTCGATTAGGAGAAGGAAAATATTTTCTTTTGCATCAACCTTACAATCTAGGTCGTTTCACAACAAATCTCAAGGAGATTTCAAGAGCTTCAAGCTAGGGGGACAAAGGAATGATGAAAGAAAGGGATCAAATGATAAGAAGTAGTAGTAGTTTACCACAATGATAAGACTAGCTCCTCAACAACCTCTTCTTTTTGACCCTATGAATCCACAAACTCAGTAGATCAAGACAACATATGTTCTATCTATGGGGTTCCTAGGCACTCTCATATTTGTTGAAGGAATCATCTTAGCTACAAAATGTGGGTTTTGGGTTTGCAAAGAAACATACTAGCAAAACAATCACAATGCTTCAAACCTTGAAATCCATTTGAATCTTGTTTCCTAGTTTAGTTTTAAGCTTTTTGCACATGCAAATGCATAAACATTTGCATTGGAAGGGAGGAGGCTTGTAATGAGATAATAATTGCACGAGTCTTCAATTTGGAGAAGGTCCTAACTGTTGTCCCTTTTGTGAGATTCTAGAATGCCACAACTAACAGAAAACTGTGTATTCAAGTTAATACATATTAATCTGCTCATTTGTTCACCTTGAAAAACTAATTTATAAATACTTATTGTTATGCATGTATGAAGGAAAACTCTTATGCTATAACAAAGGTTAGGACAATTTAATATGGTTCAACTATAACCTATGTATGTGGGCTAATAGTCTTGACAAAAATTTGCCCCAAAAAATCATGGTTTTGATATCTATAAATAAGGATTGGAGGATTAAGAGTTGTCAAAATCATTGGACACATGAATGTGATGAAGAAAGCAGGGTACTTGGATGTCATTCTCTACAAAATGCAAGATATGATGATAAGGATGTTGTTGATCCTTCAAAATGGTTCTAAAGTGGAAGAGGTTGTGAAGAAGAGGGTATGACATGTTGCCCTGCTTTTGAATTTTTTTTGTTTGATAGAACAGTAGCTATGAAATTCCTATATGCTATGTTCATTCTTGGTTTGTTTTTTCAGCATTTCATTTTCCCAGCATCCCCAAGTTTTCTAAAAGAAAAGAAGGTATGGTAGATGATGGACAAAAAGTAGTGTTGTTTAGATGTTGGGTATGGTATTGTTGTAGTTGTTGATCCACTAAGTGAATTATTTGCTTGTTTTCATATTTTCACATTGTCATTTTCACATTGCTCTTATTTGCCCATTAATCTGTGACATGAACAATAGGATCTTATACTTCAAACTTTCATGTGAGAAACAAATCCTTGGTCTCATGTGAAAACAAAAGAAGCTATCATGTCTTTCATGTGAAACTTGTAATCCTTTTCTTCATGTGGAAGAAGAAGAAGAAGAAGAAGCAATCCATCTTTCTCTTTCTTTCATGGTGGAACAAAAGAAAAACAATAATGAATCGTCTCTCCTTTCATTCACATGGAAGCAATCCATCTTTTTCTTTCATTTGGGAAAACAAATTTTATGTTTCATCATGTGGCAAGCAAAGATTATGAAGAAGAAGAAACAATCCATCTTTTTCTCATTGTGGAAAACAATCCTCTGTCCCATGTGGAAGCAACAACAAGAGAAGAAACAATCATGTCTTTTTCTTTCATGCGGAAACGATTTTCTTTCTCATGTGGAAGTAGAAAAAGAAACAACAATCATTTCTTTTGCTTTCTCTCTCTCTCATGTGTTGAAGTGATCCTTTTTTCTCAAATAATCTTATCCTTTGTATATATTGTAAAGTTTTAAATATGGCTTTTCCCATGATGTTGTTTTCATGCACGCTTTTTCCTTGCTCCTCCTCCATTTTCTTCTTCTCCTCCTTTCTCCCTCATTTTGCTACTTTTGTTCCATTTTCTTCCATCTCTTGTGTGACTCCATGTAACAACAGTTATACTAACACTTAGTAGTAAATGTGTAACAACAATAATGGCAGAATAGGAGGAGGAGAAGTTTCAGTTTCTTCTTTTCGTTCCACAAGAATTAAAAATTCTCTCCAAAAGAAAAGAAAAATGAGGATTCACCACCACTTGTTATTCATGACGACACAAGAAGAAAAATATCTGGAAAATGATAATGAATCTCCTCCTCCTCTTGTCATTATTGATTTGCGAGAGCTCTTTGAATTACCATCCATTACAATAACTATTGTTACTACTAGTGCCTTTGATGCAAAAGAAACTCGACAAGCTCAAGACATTCAAGCAAAAGAAAAAGAGGGTGAAAACATGGTAAAATATATAAAAAAAGTTGCTGAAAAAATATCAAGTTAAAAAAAGGCAAATTTTCACGAAAACATAAGAAAGTATATTCAAATTTTACTTAAATTTCATTTTGAAACTATTGAGTCCTTAATTGGCTTTATTGTAAATCAACTACAAAATTTCAAAAACTTTAGAATAATAAAAGTAGGGAATAAGTAGGTTTGAAATTAATTGGTCAATATGGTGTTCAAACTTATTTTTACAGTAGAACATTTAATGAAATATACATGTATGAAATTATAGCATAAAAATCATTGTATATTCAAGGGCCTCACCAAAAGAAATCTACTTTTTCTTTGGTAGAATATACTTAATACATACTTGAATCAAATGTTACATTGCAAAAATTAGGTTTTAAAAGCTATTTGAATTTTAAAAAGTATAATTGAAACCTATTTTTATAATGAAAAATTAAAAATTATGCATAATAATGAAGAAATATTTTGTTATTTATCATGTGATTAAAAAGATTGAATATATAACCATTTTTTGATGGGTTTTGGTCTTACTTTTTGTTCATTTGATAAGTAGATTGACAAGTACTTTTAGTTGTACACTTTATCGTGCTTTCACCCAAGAAAAAGAAAACAGTAAAAAACCCTTCATTATTTAATTCTCTTTTTTTTTCTCTTTGTCCCCAAACTTTCTAGAAATCCAAGCTTTCTAGAAATTTGCACTGATGATAGTCACTTCCTGTCATTGCAACACTTGTGATTCTTGTGCATTTTCAAGAAGAATTAGTTTGGAAATTGTAGCCATCCTATCTGCGCATAGAATTTTCCCTCTTACATCTATCTATGAAAAATCGTGCAGAAAAAATCTCTCCATAAATTTTATTTTATTTTCTTCTCTTGCAAGTAGCTAACATCCAACACCACCGCCTTGATGATTCTTTCTTCCTTTTTCCATGTTTGTTTGTTTCTTCAGAATTTTGGTATTGGAGGAAGATTTTATTCTTCTGCAAAAAATCCATTTGGTTTATCTCTTGTTGCAACCTATCTATCATTCACCCTAATGGCTTTCATGTTTGATGTGTTCATAATGATGATGATGATGTGCTGCTAATGGTTTTTTCAAAATTTGTCTTGTGTTTGTCTCCATTCAAAGTAAAGATTTTCCTTTTGCATATATCATATTCATGGCATGTGCTTCAATCCATTCATGATAGATTGATAGATAAATAGGAGCACATACCAAATAGAGATTGACTTTGAAATGTATCTGTTCATAGAGAAAACCTTGAATTTGCTTGTAGATAAAGAGCCTTGAATCTTCTTTTAGAGGTGTGTTTTGATGTTGGTTCCATTTGTCATACAATGGGTTGCAACACAAAATTCAAAAAAAGATGCAGAAGTAAGGTTGTTAGTGAATTTTGTTATGATGTAATTCTAACTTTAAAGAGCTTGAAGCTAGTGTTGTTTCTTCCAAAGACACTTTTTCAATGTTGGTTGTCTTCTTGTGAGGCAATAATATTCTGACACAAATTCAACAAATTCTAGGGTGGGTGGTGCTAAAGGAGTAGGGTCATCGGTGGAGGAAGCAAAGGGGGTGGCGGGGATACTATGTCCAAGAACCAAAACTAATCCATTGAACAAAGGGAGAGGAACAAAGGTTGTTGATTTCCTTATGGTTTATGGTGGCTTTATTGAAATCAAACTACAATATGGGTTGGGTTGTAATTTGTGTGATTAAGTACCATGCATTAGCTGAATCTATTCCCCTACCCAACCTTATTGCAGTTCATCTTAAGATGGAACTAGGAAAGTAGACACATGATCTCCGGTTAAAAGAAGATGCATTCTACTTCCTTTCAAAGGTTTGTAAGTATAGAACACATTTTCAAAACTTGGAAATACCCTCAATACCTTTAGTACCATAAGAGTAAAGGTTCTCACCTTTGGTTTGTGGAGCTCAATGATAAAATTTTCTTTACATGACACCTCAATATGCAAATAGGCATGTGCAATTCACCATTTGCCAATGCACCTAATTCAACAATTTTGTGTACATAACAAATATCTCTGGAATAAATGTAAAAAGAGCTAGGCATTCATGGTAGTTGCTTACTAGATGTCATCCATGATATAGGTTGGCATGCAAATAATGCATAAACAATTTTCCCATTCTAGCCTATGAGAAACCAACCATTATCTTCACCAATGGCCAAACCCTTGGGAAAATGTCTCAATAGAGCCTTGTTGAAAAAACAAGAGATATGTCTTTCCCTTTCCAAAATATGAGATAAAATAAGATATATATATATATATATATATATAAACAATTCATCATCACTGGTAGACTGAAGCATCGCCAAGCCCAAGTTACACAAAGTAGAACTACCTTGAACCATGCAGATCTTTTGGTCAAACAAAGCACACGTATACCAATGACTCCAGTGAATATTCGCGTTGGTCTGGGTGAATTTCCCCAGGAAGGCTAAGGGGGTACTACATTTGTGAACGTCCCAAGACAAGCTAGGGAGCGTTGACATTTTTGTGGAACTCCCTACCGAGAGTAAAATGGGAAAAAAATTGTACCCTATGATTTACTTTGGGGGACAGAAATGAACATTGGCAAAGCGTCCAAGTAGCATGTTTTTAGGGACGTACAAGCATTGGTAGAATCGACAACAATGGGTTTAGGCAGGTAGACTCAAAAACACAAGAACAATTGCTCCGCAACTAAGTCCGAGAAAGAAACAGGGTAAGGGGCATGCTTAAGAAGTTGGGGAGAAGACCAGCAGATAGAAGTCCAAGACAATAAGAAAATATAGATTTCCTTTTTGAGAAGAAAAAAGTCTACATCAGGACAAGGGTAGGCTCCGCAGCCCTTCCTATTTTATGGTTTTTCTCTTTTTTCTCTATCTCTTTGTATTTGACAGCACCTCCATCATGGAAGATTCATTCATCAGCAGAAGGACTGGTCAGCAGAAGGGTCCTTTGGCTGATCACATGCAGAACTTCCACCATGTGAATAAAGAACCATTTTGTGCTTTATACTTAGAAGAGGCCTGTTCCCAAGGGCATACCCTAATTTTGGGGGTGTATGACTAGCAAATTAGGGGAAACCCTGGGGAGCAGGCCTTCCCTATATATTAAACATTGAACTAATTTTTTTCTCTGTTATTTGCAGGTACTTCCCTGGGCAGAGCTTTCAAGCAGGCTGGGAGGTACCCTACATATCAGTAAGGTCATCCCAGCAGGCAGGTACCTTCCAAATTAGGTCACTGAATACTGTAGGGCGTTCCTCTGTTTTCTGGCACAGAAATTTCGCGCTCCTACCCAGGCTTCCGGGGCCTGAAACAGAGAACGACCTGTGGCGCTGCCCTTTCATTGTACAAAATTGCAGTTTACTGTCCTATTAAAATCAATGGTGGAGATGTTACCACAGAAAATGCGAAAAACAAAAAAAACAAGTACCAAACCCCAAAACGCACCGAAAAGATATCACGAGAGTTAATCGCCGAACCATGTATGACACGTGGCGATTCAGGAGTGATGGAGATCAGATTAACGGTCAAGTGGCAGCTGTGGCAACTATACGGACATGACAGCGGAGGAATCGCGGGGGAGGAAATACCGGGTTACCCGGAGAGGAGCCGGGTGGTCTCCGCGTGGCCGCCATGGCTGCTTATGAAGAGAAAACACGAGCCCGGAGAAGAGGAGAAGAAGACAGAAAGACACAAGACACACATCGCGGGTCTCTCGAGCGATTGCTTCGTGAATCAAATCGATGGCCAATTGCTTCGTGAATCAATTATTTTATAACTGGATGCGGTTGCATCATTCGTTGCATCTTTTTTTGTTGCATCTTTTTGTTGCTTTTTTTGGAGATAGAACAAGATTTGTAGGGGGTGGGAAAGCGGGTATCGTCTTATCTGTCTTGACAAGCAAGCCCTGAAGTTTGTGGACTGTAACTCGGCTTCGTTTTTCCTTGTTTGTTTTATATGCGACTGCTTGTTCCGCGTTTTTTCAAATCGCTAGTAGTAGGTTCTCCGATTCAGAATTTTCTGTTTTCAATGTGGCGCGTCTAGCTCGGAAAAGAAGGATCTTGTACATACACTAACTTATCAGATTACATACTCTTTTGGTCGGCTTCATTTTTCTCTGTTTTCCTCTTTCTCCTCTTTGCACGGGGCGCGGATCTTGACCACGAAACGGCTCCAGCTCAGTGCTTGAGGGAGTTCCGGGCGAAATATATGGCTGTTTGTGTGAGCTGATTGCGTTCTTGATCAAGCTAAAAACTTGAGAGTTCTTTCTTCTTGCGCTGTTTTCTCGTCGCTCCGTTCGTTGTCCTTTTGGAGTTTGTCTTCTTTAGGCGATGGTTCTGTGTTGATTATCCATGAAGACGGTTTCGCTTTTCAGAGTTTTACTGTCTCAGGCGGCCTGCGTCTGTGTGGCACGGTGGAGTTGTTTTTGGCACTGTTTTTTTAGCATGTTGGTACAGTTGTTTATTGGCAGTGTTCTTTGGGTTTTGTGTGTTCTTTTCCAATGTATCAAGTGGTTTGTTGGTTCCAGAAGGTTCGCTTCCGAAAGTTAGTATGGAGCTTGCATATGCTGGCGGTTGTGTACTATTGTGACCTTTTTTTTATTTTTTGGTTTTGTGTGAACTTTCTTAGGTTCTTGGCCGGAAAGTTTTAGAGATCGGCTAGCTTCACTGAAGCTGCGTCCTCTAGGATAGGGATCAAGAATGCGGATGAGGGTATTTGTTTCTTGATGTTGAAAAGTTTTGCATGAGTCCTGTTCTACTGTGCTGAGCAGAGATTTTCAGCGGCGCTGTGTGAAAGTCATGTCCACAGGCCAGCCGATTCGTGATATCTTTCGTCTCTGACATCAAACTCCTCTGATATACCTTACCCTCATGAGTCTCCTTTGTGATCCTGATCTGATGGATGGAGTAGGCATGCTTGATGTGAGACGTGATCCGATCTCGGATAAGAGTCTGAAGTTCTCTTTATGAGTACTCGGCGAAGAAGTCATCTGATGGTGTGGTGAATCCCGCACGTGATATCAACCCCGAGTCCAGTTTCCCAACACAAAGGTGCAAACTGTGCTTTGCGCATAAACAGAGCTCCCGAAATATTGTCATCACATCTAGGCTGTGGAAACACCTTAAGCGACTGATGTCAGCATGCTGATGATCTTCGATGACTCTGTTGCTATGCTGAAGGTAGGCACAACTGCATCGCGGTTATGATATCCAGCGCTTGAGGTGTTTCTACAGGCTACATATGGTAGATGATAATGGTGCAGCACACAATTCTACCACGTGACAGGACCTTCATCAGAGAAGGAAAGCATGCGGCAAAGTGTACAGTCCACCATATCATGTGCATTGATTTTCAGCTGCAAACGCCGTGTGATCGTTTGTAGACTGTTGGACGAATTTTCATGTCAACGCAGGAGGCCTGTCCTCATGTATCCACCGTAATTAAGGGCTCGCGCCATTCCCGTGTGCGTGTTTGTTGCGATGAGCTGCAATTCCCAATAGCTGTTTCTCATGCATGCCGGAAAGCAAGATTGACCAGTGTTAGATTTGCAGAACCGGAGAAGTGCACGTCCGAGTTACCAGGCTGTCTAGCCGCTGAAGTCAAATGCATGCGTTTTGTCGCAAGCACTCGTAATGCACCTCACGGCTTCTGCAACCGTTGAATTGCTTGGCACCTTGTTAGTCGCACGAAGAAAGATGCTTGAAACATTCATTTGGTTCCGCCGGAGAAATGTTGTTGAGCGTCCAGAGGCATGCTGAATGTGATCAAGCTGCTCAGAGTATGAATTGTGCTCCTCTCAATCGGTGACAAACCCTTCTTGTCCGAAAGCTTCCCAGTATTACTACCGTCATTTGTGATGGGAAAGAATGCTAATAAGGAGGTGTTTCCTAGGTGCAGAATTATAGTTGCGGATGATGAGTCGGGGAGACGAACGAACAACAGCAAGCTTTGTAGCAGCACCGTGATGTGGTCATGTGTCCTCCTGGCAGGGCGTGCAGCGTCCGATGCACCCAGTTTCGTCGCCAATGGCAGACTAGGTATGTTCTGTTCATGCTTCTTGTTGCTCATTGCTGCCGCACTAGTGCTGCACCTGCGAGAGGCACAAGCATTCCTTTGCGTTCCTTATAGTTTTGATGGATACTCTCTTGCATATTTTCCAAGATTGTGCTGGCTAATCTTTCGTGATTTTATTAACTGAACGTTTTTCCTCCTGTGCATTGGATCCGCTACAGTCTGCAACTGATCCTTTCAACATTCTTGTGCATGTTATACATATGAAGAATACTGAGATTAGTTTCCTTAGATGAACCGTCATCAAGCCTTGACAAATGACTGATCCTTGCTAAATGCTTTCAACGTCCTTCGACTGATTTTGACTAGTCATTGTTAGTATAAGAATAATTGTTGCTCCTTCTTGTCATAGCTTGGATCTCAATGGGTGCACCCTTCGTTTGTTGTTGAAATCAAGCATCCAGGGAAGGCCATAGTTGTGAACCTTCCTTCCTGTCACGATCGAGTCTCTTTAGAAGGCTTTGGGGGAGATCGATCAAGAGTACCGATCATCAATTGTTGTCTTAGCAGCAATTGAATAATTTGGTAGGGTAAAGCACCCCTTCAAGGTGCTTCACCAACTTGAGCTTGAGCTGGCAGCAGGGTCAATAACTCGTGAATATTGCAGAGGGGTTCTTTACCCTATGTAACCAACCCACTAGGCACAAAATATTGCTCCTGCCAGTCTCTGAGGTGGTGGTTACACAAACGTAACCTGCAACCACCAGACAGGCTGTTTGGGTGTTAGATTTGTGAACCTCCCCTGATAGGGGCCAGGGGAAATTCAGTGCAGATCTAGTGTATCTGTAGCTAGAAGGTTTGAGCTTTGAACTTTGCCACAACCTCTTGATACAGTTGCGTTGTGGGGATCCTTTTAAGTTCTATAGCAATAGCATGCACAAATAATTTTCTCAATCGTTTTATCTTTATTAGAATTGACATCGTTGAGAAGAAGACCAATTTACTTCACATCAAACGGCTAAAGCTCTATCTGAAAGTATGCTAATACTGCTGCACTTCATTTGTTAGGGTGAGTTTACACGTTTGAACAATGAAAAATGGGTATGCTCTGCATGAGGTGAAGTTTCTGGCAATGTGGCAACAAATTGGCGTGCAGACATCATCAGGATTCACAATAGAGAAGATGGGGGGCTATGGCTGAGCTGAAACTAAAGTTCATGTTAATGATCAATGTTGATAGGTATATATTTGAATTATCTTGGCATAGTTACAATGTGCTCATCTGAGCGCTACAGTCTGTTTAACATGTGGCAATAATGCATAGGGTGAAGCCCCAGGGTGGGAGCATTTCGAATTTAAGGGCCTTGGATGACTCGGCAGTAGTTGAGTCTGGCCTCACATTTTGGGAATGGGACCACACCCACAGGAATTACCCATTGCAAAGCAAGATGCAACTGTTATCATGAACATATGGAGATCATGAGGTGTTGCAGTTGGAGGGTTTTTATCAGTTTTATCTGGTATCCAACTTGTGAATGTATCAGACTGGTCCTGGTATCAGGGTTTTTTTTTCATACCTGGCAGGTACTGCTATTGTGTACTTTTTGGAAGCTTTCATACCAGTTTAGTACCAGTATTAGGTCAAAGGCTGATTTTGCCTGGTATAAGGCATCTAAACTATAAACCTGGTATTATCTAAGTCTCCATACCAGGCTGGTATTGCCCCAGGTCATGTTCTTCAATAGTAGTACCCATATCAGTACTATACACCCAGGTTGCTTGCACAATATACTGATAGAACGCTGGTTCTGATGCTACTCCATAAGAGAGAGAGGATTTTACACTGACAGATAGGCATACAATCCCTGTATTCCACCAGGGCTGTTCATGGATATAAGGTGCCCTCCGAACACATTAGAAAATTTCTCTCAGTTCTTTGCATGCATTGACATCAATGCAACCTACCCTCACATTTACCCTGGTGTATTCATGAGGTAATATCATGGTTACCATTATTTTACCCTTGCCATCATGGCATAATTAACAACTAATGTCTTTCTTTGAGGTGAAAGTGTTGACAATTCTCATAAAGAAACTTACCCTTTACACTACTTAATGAAATATTAACGATCATATATACCCTTCACCCTGAGGGTAATTTTAGAACAAAAGACATATACACCCTGTCCTTGATTTTGAGCAGAATTCTTATACCCTTCCAACGCTCATATTGACTTCAATATAAACTAATTTGGATCCAAGTAGATCTTTTGGTCCCTATTTGGTTTTCTTTTCAATGCGATGATCAACATGGTAGATATTGGAAGTCACATAGTGGAAGATATTCTCTTAAATGGGCTTTGATATGAACCCCTTTTGTATAGACATCTTAAACAGAAACTAATCTATGTGGTAATGGTATTGTACAAAAGGGTTTCTGCTTGATGGTTTAAATTTGGATCATCTTACATAAAAAGAATAGAAGGGTTTTTGAAGCTAGAAATATATAATACTCGCTCCAGTTCTGGTGACTCAGCTTAAATACTTATAGTTGCAATTAAAATGTATCAATCAGGAAGTAAAACACAAATTTATTCAAAATTTATGTTTAGACCTTCTATTTGCAACACCACTCTGTTGTGTGATTACATTTGAACAAGGTCTAGAGCCTTTTAATTCTCTCTTAGATCTGTGTGATAAACAGAATTACATTTAGGAAGGGTCTCAAGTCTCAATGCACAACCTGAGTTTACTTCTCACATCATAATTATGCATCTCCTATGCTCATGCAGAAGGTTGGAAAGGTGGACATGTGTCATTAAGCCTAATTGCCTTATTCAATTCATGAAAGTGGGTGATTGGTAGTTTTGACCTTCAGCACACCCATTAGTTAGCATTTTGCTCACTTGGTGTGAAATTTGGATTGCTTCTCCTTGTGACTGTGGCTGTTGATATTTTGATCCAGTAGCTAATTTCTTCACCAAAAGTGGCAGATATCTTCACATCTTCAGACATTGTACCCTCAGCAAGGGTTGCATGCACCTCCTGCACAGCTTGACTGACAGCTTGGATGAGCTTTGTCGGAGATTTATCCAGATTCTCTAGCACCTTATTGAGGTCAGCTACCACCTGTCAGCCAGAGACCCGCTAAAGTCTTATGTGACTACAACCTGAAGAAGGTTCACTTTCTCTGGATCAGGTGCCATGGTGTCTGCAGGCAAAGTCCAGCCAGTAACCCATGTGCAATTTCATACATAAACATCATGCTCAGTTCGATCCTTGAGGGAGAGGCAACCGATGGCACCTCAATCTCCTTGGACAGGATGGTGAACTTGCCAGTGCTTTCAACTACACAGTTTTGCAAAAGTATGCTTTGAGAGGTCATACAATTGAGCACTGAATTTTCCATTCATCCTAATGGCAGGTTCAACCATTTCATGATGGATGATTTAATTTTCATTCAATCAGCAAAATTGTTCAAAGCAGTCACAGCAGAACTTGCAGTGAGGTTTTCAAAATGTGTTTAAGTGTCTTTGAGCCTACCCCATTTCCTTGTTCTTCTGGTCAAGCAATTAATTCAAGGTCTTGACATCTTCAAACTCAGCATTGTAGGTGGAGCCAAGAATGGTGCACAGACAGATGGTGTTCTCACCACACAACTCGACTGCCTTGGCAGGATCCATGACATAGTAATCTTTCCTCAGTTTCACATCCCTCAACTCCACTTCAAAGTGATTTGCAAACTGAGTCTTCCATCCACCCACAAGGAATGCAGCTGGTCAAGAGGCCTTGTACTAATCATTAAAAACTTAGGGCAATTCCGGGGGTGATTTTGCCTCATTTTGTTCTCAACTCGTTAAGTGTTGCATTAATGGGTTAAATAAGGCTCCCAGATGAGAACCTGGATCTTGGTGGTAACAGGGTACTCATCCATGTCAATGTCGTTCTTTGTTTAAGGTGGCAAGACCAAAATGTGTTTGTGGCAATCTGGCTCCATCCAATGGTTGCAAATGAAGCAAGGTTGAGGCAAGAATTGCCATCCAACATGAGCTCATCGCCGATGATCTGGTATGCAGCCTCTTTGGGCGTCTCCCTGTCTGGTAGATGATGCCTGTGCACAGCATATCAAATCACCACCACCATTTTCTCATAGAGATATGAACTGGAAAAACAAATTGTTGATACTATTCTTCACGTAAAGATATACTAACAGAAACAACAAGTGCAGTTGAGGGCCGATGGCCAAGGCACAACCCCATTTCAGGAATCTATACAAGCTCAAGATTGCAAATCAAAAGCACAGAGTGATCCACACAGAGAGAGGGAAAGAAGGGGGCGGGAGGGAGTACTTCCAAAGACAACAATGCTTGATAGGAAGTTGTAACTCTTTAACCCCAAGAAGGAACTTTCAGTTGGGTACAGGAGTTGCCAAATGACACAACATAAGAGAGGTTTCCATCGGAAGAAATCACAGAATAAAGCAGCCAATTATAGCCTACCTCCGAACTAATCCTAGCGGATTGCAAGCTAGGAGAACAAAAATTGGTCTTCTGAGAGGAGCTTGGAGTTGTAAGCTATATACAACGACCAAGAGATCACCAAGGAGAAAAATTACCTCAACCCAATTCACACAGTTCTTCCATGGACACACCCATAGAATCGGCACCCTCAGCAAGGTGTTAGGGAGACCGAGAGAGAGAGATTTACTTGTGAAGTCGACACTGGACATATCGTGTCGCGAAAACAGAGCCCCGAATATGACCAGCTCCACCAAATGTTCTGCGAGGACTCATGCCCAATCACTGCTGAAAGAGTCATCTATTCCCCAGCTTCCGAGCTCCTCTCTCAGCACACATTCCAACCCAAAAAAAAATTCTGCGATGAATTCAAGCTCTCCTGAGCCTCTACAACAACAGCAGCAGCAGCAACTTCGACAACAAGCTGCATGCATGATATCATCCAGATGGGGACTGTCTTGCTGGCACTTTTCCAGCTTGACTGCTGGATCTGCCTGCACTGCTTCCGTCACCACTCTGGACAACACCAAGAATTTTTACATTCCAATCCGCAAAGTCGTGACATCAAAGGTGTTTTGTATCTTTCTTGTTGTTACTGAAGGGTGTTTGTAACTGCATAGCATGGCAACTTGGGTACTGTACAAATCTATGGCTCACTATTTCAGTGGTGGTCATCAAAATGTTTGGGGTTCAGTTATGAATAAAAAATTGGATACCCCCACTAATGACTATATTATAGCCGTTGACCCACAAGTGCCAACCACAACTCTTTTTACGTGGAATAGGCGGTCAAAAGGAAACTAACTCCTACTTACCCATGCTCATGCCTACAGTTTAACTGCCAGGTAACAGTGGACAAAGTTTTTACTTCTATGATATGGGAACGCTCTCACTTATTTGATCGAAATATAAGAATGAGGTTGAAATAGGTTGTGGGAGAATCATCATGTGACCAAGCAACCCACCAATGCACCACCGTCTGGAAACCCACTATGAGTCAGTTGTAGATGAACCACAATTGAACCTAGGTGACCTCTGCTGTAAACCCTCCTACTTCTGCATCAATCTACCTAGATAACACCCTAAGTGGGTATATCATAGGTAATTAGGTGGGGAATGTAAGTGGCTATCATGTAGGTAGGTGAGTACCGGAGGCACTTAATGGCTATAAGGTAGGTACATACATAGATACATGTGGATGGTTAGTTAGTAGATGGATAATCACCAAAATGGATGCATTGTTTGCCATAATTAGCAAATCCACAACTAGCAAAATCCAAGTAGGGCTTCTCTAGATCAACGTTCCATTTTTTGGTCATTTTTTTGTCTTATCTTCTTCAAATCAGAGCTTGGCACACTTGTCCTTGTCCTCTTCATAACATTCATTGTGTGCTAGACAGACACCCCTGCAGTCATGATGTCAGAGTATGATGAAAAAGGAGCAAAACGTTTCATTGTAAAATATGCATGAAATGAAATATGTTCACATTAGGATACATCAGGGTTGTAAGGCGCCTTTTCTTGAATCCCAGCTTTTCTGTTAAAGATAGAAAAAATGTCCAATATTTACACTTGATAAGGCCCTGAAACATGTTCTGGGGAAACATGTTCTGGGATTGAGAGCTCAAGCTCTTGGTATTTCAGGAAGAGTTGCCTTGTCTTTGGCCCTTCATCTCAAGAAAGTCAGTCCAAATGGCTTTCCCTTCACTTAAAAAGCTCCACAACCTTTTTCAGTGTATTTGAAGGTGCACTACTAGAGTGTAATAGGTCATGCACAAGAGGTGGGTGTTTTGAAATATGAAATGGGGCAAGAGCTCACTATAATTATTTTATAAAAAATTCCTGTGGTACCCGCCAGCTATTATGAGAAATTTTTTAAAAATTGAAAAGTTGGATCGCTTTTTAGACTTGGTAATGTCCTCAGAGTGACCTAAGAGTGAGGGAGTTCTGGAAGTAAGCGACCCTTAGCTCCACCTCAGGCAGGTGCTTACTTTGGGAACTCATGCTTCTCAAAAGTTACCTTACACAAGATCTAGTCAACACCCAATGACACATTGCAGGGGGTATGATTGTGGCCCTTTACCTCTAGGGGTGTCACATCCTTGAGAGAACCCCATTGTCTTGGGGTCTTAGACCTATCCAAACTTGAATGCCTACCAAGTTATACCAACCATTTTATACACCAGAAAAATTGATTGGATATTATGGAAAACATCTAAATTATCTGCTATACATACTGGCCTTGGTGAGGACTGGGACAAACATTCCAAAAGGAAGGAATTTTTCAAACTTGATACCCACCCAACATTGGACCAAGATGAAAGAACCTCTTCATGTTGAAGACAGGATGAGGAAGGTATTAAAGAAAAGATGGTCAGTTCATTACAGAGAGGCATGATTTAAGGGCTAGTTTCACCTATTCCCCCACCTGCTTTTATAGAGACTATGTGGCCCAACACCCACCAATGCACCATTCATTGGAAACTGGTTACGATTCAGATGGCAATGAATCACAACCAAGGTGGAACCTTGGTAACCTATCCTGTAAATCCTATCGCTTTGCCTTCACACTACCTAATTAAGTGGGTAAGTATGGTAGGTAAGTAGGCAAATAGGTTAGGCACTTGGTGGTTACTAAGTAGGTAGATGCTTGTTGTTGGTTAGTACATAGCTGATCATTGTGGTTAGCTATGGAAGAAATACAATGACAACGTGTTTCCTGTCGCAGCATCATTTTGGCACTTTTGTACAAGGCACATGCCTTCTAACCAGTGTGTTTTTTTTTCATTTTTTGCTAAGGAGCAAGTGGGGCCACCTGTGAAGTGCATGCGGTGCCAGTTTGGCTAAAAGCAAGCTGGTGTATGAGTTCTATGTGGCCCCAGTAACAGTTTCTTTATTTCAATGTGCCTGCTGCTTAAATTTTTTTAATGAATTTTCTGGTCCCTCATCAAAATTTAAACGTGAAAACAATTGGCTATCATTGAAATGAATTTAGAGCTTTTGGGATATTCTTCAATAGCATTTGAAGTTTTTATGATGAGATGTGAAATACTCTTGTGAAAATCTGGCAACTACTTGGGGCAAACCCTAGAATTTTTATGTGATGAACAATCACTTGAATGCACTAAAAGAAGCTATAAAAACAAAAGTGATCTAGAAGATTAATCACTATTGTTAGCAATGCGTTTCTAGTAACCAAGTTTTACATAGTTGTTGGGTTCCTCTTGTCTACCATGCTACACACAGTACCATGTACTCAAATAGCTCAGACAAATCATATGGAACTACATATTTAGGCTAGCAAACAAAGTGAGAAACTAATCATGCATATCCAGCAAAAACAGTCAGTGTTGTGTGTGTGTGTGGGTGTGTGTATGTGTAATGTTTTTAAAATGTAATTGAATACAAGATAGTGTATGTCAGAGGAGAGAGAGATGACACTTTCTGCCCCCACTATATATTTCTTCTCCTCTACCTACCTTTTCAATTTCTTAGACAGATAGAGCCCTCCAATGTATCAGCAGTACTAATCATTTCGGTAGGACCTAAGTAGTTACAATTGAATTTGATAAGATCATTGTTGAAGGTAGAATTTTATCAAAGCCTTTTTATTAATTTTTGTTATCAAATTTTGTTACCAAATTTTCCTTACCAAAACTGGTTACTGAATTTTTCTTATCAAATTTTTTTTTACCAAAACCAATTTAACTACTGGATTAAACCGAATTATTTTAGGACCATTTTTTTTGGGATAGGGCTAACTGCATGTTCCACCATTTTCTTGTTTTCCTTCTTGAAGGTACTTAAGGCTCTATATTTTTGAAGGCTATACAAGGGAAATTTTTTTTTAGAGTAAATTACCTTTTTCTTCTCATAAATTTGTAAGTAAAAATTTATATTAGTTTTGCTCTTTATATGTTGTGAATATTCTTTTTTTTGTATGCAAGGTCTTCTTTCTTGTATTTTGCTTCAAGTTTGTTTCTATAGAAAGTTTATGAGGCTATCCAACCAAGTTTTGATAGGCCTTTTGTGTTTAAGTTTTTTGCTTATCTAAGGAGAGTAAGAAAAAATTATCTTTTGCTCTCTTATTTATTCCTTTCAAATCCCAGTAGGGTGCAAGCGTGAACTAAGGAGCCACAAAGTGTGTGGACAGTCCTTAAAAAAAATTCAAAATTTTGAAAAATCATCATGGGAACATTATATATCAAAAAAATTGTTTAATTTTTGAAATAAATTATTATACTTTGAAAGTTGTAACTATAAAAATTTCATGAAAATTCATCATGTTTCAAAAGTCCTTTTATATGTTTAAAGCACTCAAGAAAAACATGTGGATATTGTTTCAAAATTCTTTTTTCCTTATGAAATGTTCACCAAATCATTTCAATTTTTTTGTGAACTTCAATATATTCCACAAAAAAGGATCCATGTGTTCAAGACATTCAAAAAATAAAAATAGATATATGCTTTTAGATTTTAATACTCAAACATCCTTAAGCACTATTATAATTTTGAATTTGTAACCATGGTCGAAAGTAAAGTTATAGATTTGACTATCATCTAGGGTTTGATGCAAAAACAATTGAGTTTTTATCATGTTATATGTCATATTTGGCTTCAAATTTAGTATTATGTTTGAAAAATTGTGTGAAAAATGCAATACAAATTAATAGAAGACTGTTAGGTGGAAAATGTCGGCCTTGGCACGACTAGCTCCTTATTTCATGTTTTCACTTAATAATTCACTAGGTGGCATTAACATTTGGCGACCATACTATGGATATTAAATTTAGAATTTTTAGTTCATTGTTATTTTTTTTTGGACAAATATTGGTTTGAGCTATTGACTTTACCAAAATGAAGCATGAATTTATTATTGTTGTTTGACAAATAAAAATAAAAAACTAAATAACCAATAGATTACAATTTTTTTCTAGTCATTTACAATATGCCAATAGTGTTGACAAGAAGTATGAAGAAAATAATGGAACAAGTTTTATAAGAAAGTGTAGAAATAAGGCACACAAGTAACCTAGAACAACTTGAACAACCAAAGATCGACATAGAAGAAGTTGTGACCTTTCACAGTGGGGAGCAAAAAAAAATTGGAAGATGTTACTAGAAATATCGAATCAAAATCTATACAACCTACTAAAAACCATCCACCGAAACTATGACGCATCAAGTACAAACCAAAAGCCTCAAGGGAACCAATTGGGGACTGTACCAAAAATTATTATTTTTTTGGTATCATGAGACTATTGTGACAAAAGTCCACACACTAGAGAGAGCAAAATTGATTGACTTCAAAACTGAATTGATGAACTATGTTAATTTCAAGGAAAGGAGTTTTCCAATGAGGTACAAAGTGCATAGTCCTCAAAGATAAGTATTTTGAATGAAAAGGAGTTCCACTAGGGAATTTTGGCAACCCGTAATTTTAACATTTGTGCTTCTCCTCATGCGTTTTCAACTTGTATTTTTTTATCAAAGTTCGGATTTCCAATCAAAAAATTGTCCTTATTAGCCTAATCAAGTCTTTCTTACACAAACAATACCAATTGATTACAAACTTTATCCAACAGAAACACAAGTTCAAAGTTTGGTTCTAAATGTTCAAAAATTGATTTATCCTTTAGCACTAGTAAATGTATCTTGTAAAGAACCATGTATTCACTAGTAGAAAACCCTCCCTCTTACAACTACATTTTCAATTCTAATGTTCAACTACGAACCAAGTCAAAAACTACACATAGTTGCAACTTGTTTTTTGCAATTGGGAAATATTTTTTGCAACTTGTAACCAATAATTTTGACAAGCACAAGTCAAGAGTGAAATTACAATCAAAATTTTATGCCACATGTCAACACCACAACAACAGCCATTATGTGCCACTACTTGCCAATTTAGTTGAAAATTATTTTACCAATTTAGTTAAGGGATGTTGTCAATTACGTTTGACTTGTGAATGAACTTCATCCATTGATTCAACATGATTGTCGGTTAACACTTTAGTTGCAGTTTCAGCTATGCTTGAACTATGTTGGTTTGAGATTTGGGCTAGTAATGAGTTGGTTGTGGCACACCCATAATAATGAATTAGTTAGAAGGTCAATTATTTTACAACCTTGAGGAACAAAGCATTTGTCCAATGGTGAAGTGACATGTGATGATTAAATATGGTTGAGGGATTAATTGAGTTATAATAGAAATTGAGTTGCAAGGTCAACTATGTTACAACTATTTGATTTGGCATTTGGGCTAATATTGGGATGACATGTGGTCCACTAACACTCTCATATGATAATCGAGCCATAGTAGAGATCAAATCAACATAATGACTACTCAACAACTACATTGGTGGATAGTTGAATAAAAGATAGCATGTCTAATCTCATTTCTACCACCTACCACTAACATTGAGTTGACCAATTGACTCCAATGTAGTTGGAATTGAGTTTAAACTTGATCAAAATTCACAAAATGTTAACTTGTAAGTGCAAAAATAATTATAATTTATGATATCACTAACCTACATCTATTCTACATTGTTTTAATTCAATGTCAAATTAAGAAAATTCAAAATATAACATTTAAAGGCCTCATAGCCAAGCAATTACAAATATGTGATTTCTTAACACTATGAAAAAATATAATGCTTTACAACTAAGCTTGCAACTAGGTTTTCCAATTGCAACTAACACTTGCAACTCATGGTATTTATATGGCCTTAAGTGCTAATAGACAAGTTGTAATAGTTGCAACAAACACCCTATTTGTCGCAACCCTAACCTTGGGCTCGTGACCAAGGCAAAGGCTTGCAAGGGTGTGGGCTAAGAAGGAAGCTTAGAAGTCACATCTCATGTTCCCAGGAGTGTAAGAAAGTGTGAGGGAATGAACCCTCACACTCCCAAATGAGCTCCCACTTTAAGACTTGGAATCTCGATGGATTCCCGAACCCTTAGAAAGCAATTGCAGGGGTCAAAACACATTGGATTGATGAGTTTCTTAATAATTGGAAAGATCTTGGAACGTAGATGTCTAAAATGGGCTCACATGACCCATTTGGACATTTCAAACACAAGTTATGGCCAAAAGAAGGGCCTAGAGTCAAATTGGAATCACCCCGATTTCCTTGCGTGCAAGTAGCATGTGACATACTATTGGAAAGCTCTCAACAAGGGCTATAACTTTGCTTCAGACCTCGTCTCAATCGGAGGTCTACACGCAAAGTTATGGGCCCCCAAAATCGTGCAAGTCTGAGATGTGGGAATTTCAAGACTCCCACTTGGGAGTCCTAGGACAAAATGACATTTGGGTTTTGGTCATGTGGCCAGGCACAAAGTATACTATAAGGGGGAAGTTGGTGGCTTCCCCCAAGTCCGGGCCATGGTGAATCTTGTGAATCCGTGTTTGCATGTGGCTTGTTCGTGCACCAAAGTGCTCCAATTACACACTAACCAACTTGTTATTTGGTTTGTGTAGGTTCATGTGAGTAATTGATGTTTGTCATTTTTCCTAGTCCCCATCTCGGAGCTCCAACACGCCCATTTACCCCCAAAGTGCTACAAGCTAGGGAGCGTGTCCTAGCCCTTTACTTTTCCGTTATTTTCACTTCAGACTCACATTTGAGTCTATCAAGGATTTCATTGGGTTTCAAAGCAATTGTATGGTAGTTGGTTTTAATAGTACTAAACAACTAAATTGCAACTTAAAATGCAATTATACAAACTTCACACAACCATTATCATGTTGTTTTAATTATAATAGATAATGTTGAATTACATTGGACATCATTATTTATAAACATGAAATGGATTTGAAACTTTAAATAGATTTACATTCCATGTTGAAGAATACATTACAACAAAAATAGAAAGTGTTTTTATCAAAAGATAATTTAACTATGAATCAAAATATAATGCCCAAGTTATTTATAACAAAAAAATTTCTTTATCTAAAAAAGGCTAGATCATAAAAATGATTACCCATAATAATCAAATATTGTCATCTAAAACATTATGTTTCATAAATGAATGTTTTTTTCTATTTTAGTTGAAATGGAATTTGAGCCATGCAATTTCTTCAATCCACCTTATCTACTTGAAATATGTCATGTTATGATATTTAGTTCCACATGTGAAATGAAATTAATAACATATCATAACATTGTAATGTCAAAAATATCTAAATGATCCCTTCAACCTAAATAAAATTAGTTTACAATTATACTACCACTAACATGTAACATATTTGTCATTAAAATGCAACGTATGTAGAACACCGATACAAATTAAGTTATAATTTGTACACTTGTAAATAAAATAGAATATTGTGTTTATAATCAGATAAATTAAATTACAATTTTAAGTACTCTTGAAAGAATCTTACTTTGTATACATAATTTTGATGTTGATGGATTGAAACATAATGAAAGTTCAACCCTATAACATAAAAAGAACAAAAGTCATCACAAATGTTCAAACACAAAACAAGACATATGTTACTCCATTTGCTATACTATGTGAAATTAGATGTCCATGGACCTTCCAATTAAAGTATAATCCATGAATGAAATCAAAATTGTCATTTGTACATATTCCTTTATTTTATTATTAATTTTCATAGACCTCCTAGCTAGTACATGTATGCATGTGTCCATTAAGGACCAAAACTAGCACTTCATGTTTGTATCATTTTTCATTCAATCTTGGTTTTATGAAGGTCCAAGACAAATTTTATAATTGGGATTTCAAAAGCTGAAAAGCAATTTGTTGTGTTTATATGGTTTATTACAAACATAATTCTTTCAATGTTTCAAAGTTGCAAATGATGGTCTTCAAGTTGGGCAATGTACATTTGAAAGTTTGAAGCCTTCTTGTGTGAAACACATGGGGGTGAAAAATACATGTATATATATCATGTTGAGTTGGATGAACTTCAGCATGGACTAAACAACAGGTGAGGACATTCAAAACATGAAAAAAATTGTACTTATAACCATAATAATAAGGTAAGTGCACCCTACAATGACCTTCATAGGGGGACGACAAGTTTGTGGGAATTTGTTGTGTGCCCAAAACCTGAATTTGATGAATTGTTTAAGAAGGAATGCTTGTATGGTGAATTTCCTAATTGTGGTGTTGATAAGTTCAAATTTTGTGATGCAAAATATAATGGTAGAAAAGATTGACGTATTCACTAGAGGTGATATGTCCTTGAGGAAACCCAATCAAGGAATGGAAAAGCTCTGAAAAAACTAACGTTGGTGTATAAAAAGACCCCATTTGATGAGTTCATAACATACTTGCTACCTAAATTACAACATTTTGTGAAACATAACTTCCAAGTTAGGTGGCAAAACAAACATTTCAAGACTTGTGTGAAGTTGTTTTTGGAAAACTCAATTGTTTATGTGGTAGATTTTGCAAAGAATTACATTTTCCAAGTGCAAGATGAAATGCAATCCATGCATTGACATTCATTTCAAATAACCCTACTTGTGCATATAACATCTCGTCATAATTTGAATCAGGATCCACATGATGAGGATTCATTTATCTTGATTGATTACCATTTCTATATCTTAGATGATCGCAAACTTGATTATGAGTTTGTTCAGCATTGCTTCAAATTACGTTGGTATTATCTTTATGATCAAGGTTTTCAACCCACATGGATGTGCTAGTCAATTTAAATCTTCAAAACCTTGGTATTTTGTGAGTTGGTATCCCAACATGATAGGGGGCTATAAGATGATGTGGTTTTTTTTTGGTCTAGGACACAATAAAGGACCTCATGACAATGCAGGTACAGTGGTAAAATGATTTGTTCGACAAGAACAATTGAAATCCCATGGTGTAAAACTACAAAATGCTTTAGAAGTTGTTCAATTTCTATGTGAACATCTATCTAATTTACTAGAGTCTTCATATATTGGGAAGAAGAAACCACTTCAAAGAAACTTCTAGCATGTTATGTCAAATGATGTGGATTGAAGTTCCACTTCATATGCTTGTGACACAATGCAAGGAACTATGAAGGTTCATAGCATTTGTGCAACAAATATGCACATCTTTACTTAGCTTATGGTGAAGCACCTTGCATGTTTCTGTGTGCAATGCTTTGATGGCAAATGGGAGGAATGTAGTAATTTGAAGTGGATAGGAGACTAGGTTTTCAGACATTTGCAACCCATGGATTCTATATATGTCATGGATTGTATGTATGAGGCATGGGATGGTGACTTGCAACATGTGATTGATGGTTGTGAGTTGGCAACAACTTTGGATATTGGGGACAACTTTGCTATAAATGTTGAAAAAGGAAACAATGAAGGCCAAGACTTTTGGCTCATTTATTACACAAAGTATTTGCATACATTAAAGAAAGCCTTCAAGTGTAAATGGGGTATTAAGTGTGAGGAAGGGGATGAGGTGGTTGTGGGAAAATATTACCAAAAGTGGGGAGATTCTGATTCATCATTCATCTTGCTTAAGGATTCACATGTTGTATACATGTATGCTCACTAAGTGAGGGCTATCAAATTCTTGATGCCACCCAAAAACCATCAGGTTTTTAGAATTGATGCAATATTTGAATTGCCACAAGATGCAGTTACATGCATACGATTAGCAATTACATTGTTAGATGATGATGAATGAAAGGTTCATTATTTTTCCTTTTCTTTCATTTTCATTTTAACTCAATGTTGTGTGTGTTGTTAAACAAGTTGGCTAGAGTAGCAAAGGGCTACCTAGTAGGGTTGAACTCCCTTTTGGACATTTTGGAAGTTTAAAAATTGGCGATACCTATATTTATATGCACTTATTGGGGTTACTTAATTAAGTGGGATTATTTTAATTATGGTGAAAGTTTGTTGTAAATGTTGTAGATTATTGCTTGAAGCAATTATGAACTTCAACAATTATTTAAGTGAACTCTAATCATGATGTTCTACTTGGATTGTCCATTATATATGCTTTAAATACATGGCTAATCAAAATCATGTATACCTGAATTCAAATAAGTTATTTCTATAGTATACGAACCTTGGCATGGTTGCTCACATCATTTTAATGAATGGAAAAGTGTTATACTTGATGAAATGCCAATGTTATGAATTGGAATTCATGCAATATAGATCTGGAACTTGGGCTCACTAGGACCCAACTTCACTCTAAAACCCAACTTTAACTATTTGTTTCACTAGTAGAAATCCCCATATTTACGACTGGTGTTTACGACTATTTTTTAGTCGAAAGCGACATTTTACAACTATTTTGCTGTTAGTCGCATAAGACAAGTCGCAAACGACAAATAGTCGCAAAAACCAATTACATTAGCATGACGTCATCAGATGGTGGATGGAGCCTAAATGTAGTATATACGGTTTCATCCGATGGGGCCAGTATATACATAATGTATACAAGGCATCATTTTGTATATATTCTGTTTTTCTTGATCGTGTGGGTAAGGAGTGGCCATGTTTTTTTCGATTAATTAATGGGTTGTTGCCACATGGCATGGTTTCTAATATTTGGGAAACCAGATTGTGATCTTGAATTTTCTAAATCAAATGGCCAAGAAATGGCCACGTCTTTTGTGTTTGGCTAATCGAAATGTGCCACGTGT
>Ga0116228_10000405_pt1 | contig 32311 bp, 32 predicted proteins | sample S1TSphfallax_2_FD_89694 | JGI IMG/M metagenome (GOLD analysis project Ga0116228, IMG submission 89694) | Host-associated microbial communities from peat moss isolated from Minnesota, USA - S1T2_Fc - Sphagnum fallax MG | ecosystem: Host-associated > Plants > Peat moss > Unclassified | place... | reverse complement strand
GCTGGAGCGTTTCAGGGTTCGGATCTGCCACCATGATCCGCTCGCCGCCGACTCCCTGGCGGGTCAGGCCGCCGATGAGTGCGGCGGCCATGTTGCCGCCGCCTATGAATGCGAGTCTGCCGATGTGGTGCATGTCTTACCCTTGTGGCCCGCCCGCTGGGTCGCGACTGCCGAACAACGCCGTGCCGATGCGTACATGAGTGGCTCCCTCGGCTATTGCCGACTCGAAATCATCGCTCATGCCCATTGACAGGCTGTCGAGATCGTATCCATCGCTGTTCAGCTCCTGTTGCAGCTCGCGAAGCCGGCAGAATACCCTGCGCTCGGCCGCGACGTCGGCCTGCGGCGGCGGCACGCACATCAGGCCGCGCAAGCGCACCCGCGGCAGATCGGCGATGCCTGCGGCAAGGTCCTTCAGATCCGCCACCGCAACGCCGCCCTTGGTAGCCTCCGGAATCAGCGCCACTTGGATGCACAGATTGAGGGGCGGGGCGTGGAATGGCCGCTGCTCGGAGAGGCGTTTGGCGACACTCTGCCGGTCGATGCTGTGAACCCATTGGAAGCGCTCTGCCACCGCGCGGGTCTTGTTCGACTGCAGGCGGCCGATGAAATGCCAGTCCAAGGCCAGATCGGTCAGCGCATCCATCTTGGCGAGAGCCTCCTGAAGATAGTTTTCGCCAAAATTCGTGACGCCTGCCGTAGCGGCCTCGCGCACCAAATCGGCAGACTTCGTTTTCGAGACCCCAATCAGAACGATCGAGGAGGGATCGCGGCCTGCGGCCGTGGCCGCTTGACCCAACCGCGATCGAATTTGGTTCACATGAACCGCTAAATTCTGCGGACTAATTAACATATTGGGTGGTGACACCCTCTTATATACTTCTGCGACAAACCCAAGCCCTAACTCAAGGAGCCGTCAATGGCGGTTGATATCGCGCAGCTTCTCGCCTTTGCGGTGAAGAACAACGCGTCGGATTTGCACCTCTCGGCAGGGGTGCCGCCGATGATTCGCGTCGATGGCGATATGAAGCGGGTCAACATGCCGGCGCTACTGCACAAAGAGGTGCACAGCATGGTGTACGACATCATGAACGACAAACAGCGCAAGGCGTTCGAGGAGTTCTTCGAGACCGATTTTTCGTTCGAAATCCCGAAGCTCGCGCGCTTCCGGGTGAACGCCTTCAACCAGAACCGTGGCGCCGGCGCCGTGTTTCGCAACATCCCGTCGACGATTCTGTCGCTGGATGAACTGAACGCGCCGAAGACTTTCAAAGATTTGTGCATGTTGCCTCGAGGCCTGGTGCTGGTCACCGGACCCACCGGATCGGGCAAGTCGACCACGCTTGCCGGTATGGTCAATCATTGTAACGACAATCGGCCCGATCACATCATCACCATCGAGGATCCGATCGAGTTCGTCCATGAAAGCAAGCGTTGCCTCGTGAACCAGCGCGAGGTGCACCGTGACACCTTGGGATTCACGGAGGCGCTGCGCTCGGCCCTGCGCGAGGATCCGGACGTGGTGCTGGTCGGCGAAATGCGCGATCTCGAGACCATCCGCCTGGCCCTGACCGCGGCGGAAACGGGGCACCTGGTGTTCGGTACCTTGCACACGAGTTCGGCGGCCAAAACGATCGATCGAATCGTGGACGTGTTCCCGGCCGCGGAAAAGGATATGGTAAGAGCCATGTTATCCGAGAGTCTGCGGGCCGTGATCTCACAAACCCTGATGAAACGGGTGGGGGGAGGCCGTGTTGCGGCGCACGAAATCATGATCGGGACGCCCGCCATCCGCAACCTCATTCGCGAAGGCAAGATCGCGCAAATGTATTCGGCGATTCAAACGGGCCAGGGACAGGGTATGCAAACGCTGGATCAATGCCTGCAGGATCTGGTGCAGAAGGGCGCCGTCAGTCGCGAAGAAGCGAAATACAAAGCCCAGAACAAGGACAGCATATAAATGGAGCGCGATCAGGCGATTCGGTTGATGCAGGACCTGCTGCGGCGAATGGTCGAGAAAAAGGGTTCTGATTTGTTCATCACGGCGGGATTCCCGCCGGCCATCAAGGTCGATGGCGAAATCCGGCCTCAGTCCGATCGCACGCTGACCGCCGAACAGAGCGCAACCCTGGTGCGGGCGATCATGAACGATCGTCAGACCAAGGAGTTCGATGCCACCAAGGAGTGCAATTTTGCGATCTCACCGGCCGGAATCGGCCGATTTCGCGTCAGCGCCTTCGTGCAGCAGGGATTCACCGGGGCGGTGTTGCGTACCATCAATGCAAAGATTCCCACCCTCGAGGAGTTGGAGTTGCCGCCGGTGCTCAAAGAGGTGGTGCTCTCAAAGCGCGGCTTCGTCATCCTGGTCGGCGGTACCGGCTCCGGTAAATCCACCTCCCTCGCGGCGATGGTGGGCTATCGGAACGAGAAGACCCGCGGGCACATCGTCACCATCGAGGATCCGGTCGAATACGTGCACGCGCACAAGGGCTGCGTGGTCACCCACCGCGAAGTCGGAGTGGACTGCGAAAACTGGCATGTTGCGCTCAAGAATACCCTGCGCCAGGCTCCGGACGTCATACTGATTGGCGAGATTCGCGATCGTGAGACCATGGAATACGGCATCCAATTCGCCGAGACGGGCCATCTCGTGCTGGCGACTCTGCATGCGAACAGCTCCAACCAGGCCCTCGACCGCATCATCAACTTCTTCCCCGAGGAACGACGCGAGCAGCTCCTCATGGATCTTTCGCTGAATATTCGCGCTCTCATTTCGCAGCGCCTGATCCCGCGCGAAAGCGGCTCCGGGCGTATCGCCGCCATGGAAATCATGCTGGCCTCACCGTTGATCTCGGACCTGATCTTCAAGGGCGATGTGGCGAAGATCAAGGACGTCATGTCGCGCTCGAACCGTCTCGGCATGAAGACCTTCGATCAGGCGCTGTTCGAGCTGTACGAAGCCGGCCTCGTTTCTTATGAAGATGCGTTGCGCAATGCCGACTCCAAGAACGAGTTGCGGTTGAAGGTCAAGCTCGAGAGCAAGCGCGAGAGCAAGGACGTCCAGGGCGTTTCGGCGGCGCTGCAGATCGTCGAGGAAGAAGAAGGCCAGGTTTTCTGATGTCGGCCGCCGAACCGGCATTCGTGCTCAACACCCGGCCGCTCTTCAAGCTCATGGTGGAGCGCAGAGCTTCGGACCTTTTTTTCTCGTGTAACGCCCCGGTCAAGATCAAGATCGAGGGTAAGATATTCCCCATCAACAAGCAGGTTCTGAGCCCCGAGACGGTGCGGCAGGCGGCATTGGGAATGATGAGCCAGGAGCAGCTCCAACACTTCAACGAGGAGTTGGAGATAGATTTTGCGATATCCGAACCCGGATTGGGACGGTTTCGCGTCAACGTGTTCTACCAACGCGGCTATCCGGCCATGGTGCTGCGGTACATCAGTGCGGAGATGCCGAGATTGGAAGAGCTTGGCATGCCGGAGATCTACAAGGATCTCATCATGGCGAAGCGCGGCCTCATTCTCATGGTGGGGGCCACGGGGGCGGGCAAGTCGACGACGCTGGCGGCGATGATCAACCATCGCAACGAGAACTCATCCGATCACATCCTGACCATCGAGGATCCGATCGAATTTCTCCACACCAACAAGAAATCCATCGTCAATCAGCGTGAAGTGGGACTCGATACCAAGTCGTTCGCGCGCGCCTTGCGCAGCGCGGTGCGTTCAGCGCCCGATGTGATACTGGTGGGCGAGATTCGGGATCGCGAAACCATGGAAGCCTCAATCGCGCTGGCGGGAACCGGGCACCTGTGCCTGGCGACGCTGCATGCCAACAACTGCGCCGAGACCCTGGATCGCATCATCAACATGTTTCCGCGCGACCAGCACAGTCAGATCTTCCTCGACCTGTCGCAATACCTGCGCGCCATCCTTTCACAGCGACTGGTGGTTGCGAAGACCGGTCAACGGGTCGCGGCCTCGGAAGTGATGGTGAACACGCCGTACATGTCGGAACTCATCAAGAAGGGCGACGTCGTCGCCGTCAAGGAAGCCATTCAAACAGGCACCGAGAGGGGCATGATGAGTTTCGATAATTCGCTTTACAATCTGGTGCGCGAGGGCCGGATCGACATGGAGGAGGCGCTGGTCGCGGCCGATTCGCGCGCCAATCTCGAGGCGAAGATCAACTTCGGCTGAAGCTCGACGAGATTGCCCTCGAATTCCCTTGCGCTTGCGTCCCAGCCGCAACGCACCGCCGCCTCGCGGCAGGCCGCCGGATCGATTTCGAGCGCGCGCCGCGCCGCCCGGCCGAGATCAGCATCGAGAGCGCCGGTCACGCCGTCCTTGATGACATCGATGGGACCCGGAACGGGATAGGCCGCGACCGGCACGCCGCAAGCCATGGACTCGAGATTCACCAGGCCGAAAGTGTCGGTCCGGCTGGGAAACACCATCACGTCTGCGGCGGCGAGGTGAGCCGCGAGGTCATCGGCAAACCTGAAACCGGTGAAGGTTGCATGCGGGTATTGCGCCTCGAGGCGTGCTCGCTCCGGACCGTCGCCGATGACGATCTTGCTGCCCTCCCAGGGCATGCCCAAGAAAGCCTCGATGTTTTTTTCTACCGCGACCCGCCCCACATAGGCGGCGATCGGCCGTGGCAGCTTGAGAAAGCCCTTGGATGCCGGCTTGAACAGTTCGGTGTCCACGCCCCGGCGCCATGCCGCCAGGTTCCTGAAGCCGCGCGCTTCGAGGTCGCTGCGCATCGATGCCGTGCTCACCATGCAGCGTGTGGCGGCGCCATGAAAGCGGTGCAATGCCCAGTAGGAGAATCTGAGCGGAATGGGAAACCGCGCCCGAAGGTATTGGGGAAATTGGGTGTGGTAAGAGGTGGTGAAGCGCAGTTGCCGTCGCAGACAGTAGGCGCGCGCGGCGAGTCCCAACGGACCCTCGGTCGCTATGTGCAGGGCCTGCGGCTGGAATTCGGAAATTTTCTGCCGTACCCGCCGTCGCGGCAGCAGGGACAGGCGAATCTCCGGGTAGGTCGGGCAGGCGATGTTGCGAAAATCCTGGGGCGTCAGCATCCGGACCTCGTGACCGAAGCGGCCCAGCCAGTCTCTCGTCTGCGCCAAGGTACGGACGACCCCGTTGGTTTGCGGAAACCAGGCGTCCGTGACGATCATGATTCTCATGTGGGCCGACGATCGCATGTCTGCATGACGAACGTGTGACCGCCAACATCGGCGTCGGCCGCTGTAATCGCGGTGTAACCTAAATCCTATATTTCTTTCACGCCATTGCTTACATCTGGCGCCGATACAATGAGGAACAAGACATGCAAGGATTTTTCGCGGAGCTGCGCACGCAGCGCTTCGATGATCATCGTTATTACCATCACAGCAGGATCAACCAATCGCTGCATTTCCTGAGCGCGATCAGCTTCCTGGTCGCCTACGTGATGATGTTCAAGGATCCGGTCGTGGCCGCCCTCATCGGCTGGTTGGTGGCCATGGTGAGCCGCCAATCCGGACATTTTTTCTTCGAGCCGAAAGGTTATGACACTGTCAACCAGGCGACCCATGAACACAAGGAGGCGATCAAGGTGGGATACAACCTGCGGCGCAAGGTGATCCTGCACACCGTTTGGATATTGGCGCCGTTCGCGTTATGGGTGAATCCGACGCTGTTCGGGCTGTTTGAGCCGAAGACCGGCGCCGCCGCCTTCATGCGTCACGTGGGTGAAATCTGGTTGTTCGTCGGCATCGGGGCATTGGTCTTTCGCACCGTACAACTGTTTTTCCTACGCGACGTGCAGACCGGCCTGGTGTGGCTGACCAAGATCATTACCGATCCGTTTCATGACGTGAAGCTCTATTGCAAGGCGCCTCTTTATTTGCTGCGTGGCGAACTCATCGATCCCATGGGCGACAAGCATCGCGCTTGAATCATCTCCTTGAGGACATTGCGACGGATGGATTTGTTGGTGAGTTGGGGACTCGCCCACCACCAACCATCCGCTTGCATCGCCGTCGCCGCGGCGACGAGCGCGTTGCTCACCGCCGTGAAATCCTCGTCCGAGTAGTTGAGGCTGAAGATCAACCGGCCGGTTCCCACCCAGCTGAGCGCGAGCCCGGCTTCGCGCAGGTAATATTGAAACATCCAATTATAACGCGACGCCTGGACGTAGCAGATCGTCCAGATCGACGACAGGTTGGCCACCCGCACAGGCAGCCCGGCGGCGGCGAGACGCTCATTGAGCGTGCCTGCCCGCGAATTCCACACCGCGTCCAGCCGGTGGTAAATTTCCTGGATGGATCGCTCCTCGAGTCGCTTCAGGAACTCGAACATCGAGCCCATGACATAGGGGTGGGCATTGAAGGTGCCGCGCGCGAAACACACGTCCGCGGGACGCTCCTCGCGATAGCGGCGCATGAATTTGCCAAGCCCGCAGAGCACGCCGACCGGCAGGCCGCCGGCGACGGTTTTTCCATAGGTCACCATGTCGGCGCGGACGCCGAAATATTGCTGGGCTCCCCCGGCGGCGAGGCGGAATCCCACGAAGACCTCATCGAAGATCAACACGATGCCACGCCGGGTGCACACTTCGCGCAGCTCTTTGAGCCATGCCGTGTAGGCCGCACGGTCGAAATGAGCGCGGCGTCCGCTGTCGAGCAGAGTCGAATCGCCGGGCGCGTTGACGTTAGGGTGCAGCGCTTGGAGGGGATTGACCAGAACGCAGGCGATGTCGCGCCGACTGCCGAGCACCCGCAGGGCCGCAGGATCGAGGTCTTTGAGCGTGTAGGTTTCGCGCGCCGCAATGGGATTGCCCACCCCCGGCTGAACGTCACCCCACCAGCCATGATAAGCGCCGCAAAAGCGCACCAGATGGCTGCGCCCGGTGTTGTAACGGGCCAGCCGCACCGCCTGCATCACCGCTTCGGTGCCCGACATGTGGAAGGAGACTTCCTCGAGGCCGGAGATTTCCAGCAGGCGACGGACGTTGTAGGCGACGACCGGATGGTAGGCGCCGAGTACCGGTCCCAGGTCGCGGACCCGCTCACTGCCGCGCGCGATGCACTCTTTGTAAAAATCATAGCCGAACACGTTCACCCCGTAGGAGCCCGTCAGATCGTAGAACCGGTTGCCGTCCATATCCGTCACGGTGACTCCGGAGGAGGATGCGAGGAAGGCGCCAGGCCTCAAGTGCTCGCGAACGAAGCGGCTGAATTGAAAGGGCACCCGATAACGGGAGGTGAACTGCAGGTCGGAAACATCGGCGAGCATCTCCTCGGTGAGTTCGGCCGTCTGCGCATAGCGCTGCCGGAAGACGCCGGCCAGGCGCATGAATCCGGCTCTCCGCGCCGCGGCTACCGGCTCCGGAGCCGCATCCGCGCGGAAGAAGTGTGCCTCGTCGTACTCATAGAACGGTACGACCGATGCGAAGCGGCGCGCCATTCGCGAATGGCCGGCAAGCGAGCGGTGCTTAGCCCGCGACAGCTGCAGCCGCACAAGCGCTCTCTGCAACGCGAAGACCAGCACCGCACAGACTACAAGGCCAACGATTGAGGTCATCATGAATATCGGAAACTCCGCGGTAAGGGTTGCGTGCTGGCCGGAAATCTATTTCAGTTCAATGACATTACGATGACCGCACGCAGCTGGATCAATCGTCTCACGCAGCAGGAGGATCTGAATTTCCTGCTGACCAACCGTATTCCCCGCCGTTCGCTCACCACGTTCGTCGGCTGGCTCGCGCGCATCGAGAATCGATGGCTATGCGCCTCGTGCATCGCGCTCTGGCGACTGTTTTCCGATCTCGATCTCAGCGAGGCGAAACGCAGCCGCTTCGACAGTCTGCGCGATTGCTTCATCCGCGAGTTGAAAGATGGCGCCCGTCCTGTCGATGTCGATCCCGACGTTCTGGTAAGTCCCTGCGACGCCCTGGTGGGTGCCTGCGGCAAAGTGAGCGACGGCACGGTCTTGCAGGCCAAGGGCTTTCCGTATCCGCTGCAAGACCTCTTGGGTGATGCGGAGCTGGTCCGCCACTATCGGGACGGGCAGTACGTGACATTGAGGCTCACGTCGAGCATGTACCACCGGTTCCATGCTCCCGCTGACTGCGTCGTGGAACAGGTGAATTACATTTCAGGCGATACCTGGAACGTCAATCCCATCGCGCTCAAAAGGGTGGAGAGACTTTTCTGCAAGAACGAACGGGCGGTCATCCGCTGCCGGCTGGCCTCCGGGGCGCTGCTCACCCTGGTGCCGGTCGCGGCGATCCTGGTTGCGAGCATTCGCTTGCGCTTCCTCGACGTGCAATTGCATCTGCGCTATCGCGGTCCGAACGTCATCCCATGTCATGCGCCCCTCTCCAAGGGCGAGGAAATGGGTTGGTTCGAGCACGGCTCGACCATCATCGTTTTCGCGCCGCACGGGTTGATCTTGAGCGACTTGGTGCGCGAGGGTGAGCGCATCAACATGGGCCGCCCGCTGCTTACAGCGGCCGGCGGTGCCGAGTGAGCGTGGCGGCGATCGATGCCATCACCGCCATGCGAACGGCGACGCCGTTGTTGACCTGCTCGCGAATCACCGAGCGTGGCCCGTCGGCGACCTCCGAGGAGATTTCGACCCCGCGGTTCATGGGTCCCGGGTGCATCACCAGAGCGCTGGGCGAAGCCAGCCGCAAGCGGCGGGCGTCGAGGCCAAAGTCGCGAAAATACGCGTCGTCGTCTAGTGCGGCGCTCTTCACCATGCGCTCTCGCTGGATGCGCAGCATCATGATGACGTCCGCGTCCGCGATCCCATCCTCGATTCGGGTGAAGCGTTGCGCGCCGCGAAACTCTTCCTCCGCTGGCAGCAGCATTCCCGGCGCCACCAGCCGGAGGTCGGTACAGCCCAGGGTGGCGACCGCGGTGGCGGTCGATCGGGCGACTCTGGAATGTTTGATGTCGCCGACGATGGCGATCCGCAAACCCGCAAAGCGTCGCTTGTGCGTGCGGATGGTGAGCGCGTCCAACAAACCCTGAGTGGGATGCGACACATGTGCCTCGCCGGCACTGATGACTGAGACATGCGGCGCCACGTGGTCGATGAGAAATTCAGGCAGGCCGGGTTCGGAGTCGCGGATCACGAAGACGTCGGTGTTCATGGCCTCGAGCGTGTAAATCGTGTCCAGCATGGTTTCGCCCTTGACGCGCGAGCTGCCCTCTTGATCGAGATTGAGAACGTGCGCACCGAGGCGGCGGCTGGCGAGATCGAACGACGCGCGGGTCCGCGTACTGGGCTCGAAGAAAAGATTGGCCACCGTCACCCCCGCCAACTCCCGCCCCTCGTAGGCTGGTTGGCCGGGCAGTCGTCGATAACGCTCCGCCCGGTCGAGGATCGCCGTGATCGTGTCCTGGCTCAGACCATCGAGCGTCGTGAGGTGGCGCAGTCCCCCCGCGCTGTCGAGTTGTGATTGCATGTGCGCCTCATCAAAGTTCGGACAACCAGCGTTCCAAGATGACGCAGGCGGCGGCCGCGTCAACGTCAGTGCGCACGACCCGCCGCTTGCGCAAGCCCGCCGCCCGCTGTGACTTCAAGCGGGATTCGGCCTCCAGTGACGAATAGCGCTCGTCGATCAAGCGGACCGGCAGCGCGTAACGTTCGGCGAGCGCGGCTGCGAAACCGCGCGCCGCACCGCTCATGGCACTCTCGGAACCGTCGGCATTATAGGGTAAGCCGACCACCAGCAGGGCCGGCCGCCACTCCTGGAGCAGCGCATCGATCGTCTCCCACGGCGGACCCGAGAGGCCGCAGAGAATACTTTTCAATGCGCTGGCGCTGCGGCTCAACGTGTCACCGCAGGCAACGCCGATGCGTCTCCTGCCGAAATCGAAGGCCAGCACCAGCTGTGCGGCCGGCAGCCTGTCGGATTCAGGCATTGCCACTCAACGGGCTGATGGAAGGCAGTTCCACCCCGAGGAGTCGGCCCGCGGCCAGCCAGCGCGACTCGAAGGGCAAATCGAAGATGATCGCCGCTTCCACCGGTGCCGAGAGCCACGCATTGGCGCGGATTTCGTCTTCCAACTGGCCGCCGTCCCAACCGGCGTAGCCCAGTGCGATGACGGCCTCGGCCGGACCCTCGCCGCGGGCCATTGCGGCCAGGATGTCGCGTGAGGTGGTCACATGGATGGTATCGGAGACCTTGAGGGTGGAACCCCACTCGCCGCCGGCCCGATGAACGACGAAACCGCGGTCGGTCTGCATGGGACCGCCGCGCAGTACCTGCCGCTCGCTCAAGGGTCCGTCCTGGGGTTCGATATCGAGTTGCTCGAAGATTTCGCCCATGCGCATCGGCAATGGCTTGTTGAGGATGAGACCGAGCGCACCGCGTGGGCTGTGATCGCACACCAGGGCCACAACCTGCGAAAAATTCGGGTCGCCGAGTGTGGGCATCGCGATCAGCAGCTGGTTGGTCAAATAACCGGAATCGCTCATGGGATGGGTACTTCCAGGCCTCGAGCGCTAGCGCGCCGCGCCCGGCGTCGGCGCACCCGGCATCGCCGCGCCCGATGTCGTCCTGCCAGATGGCGTCGCGCCGCCGCTTACCGACGGCTCGGCGTAGACCGCGGACCCCTCGGACTCGCCGCCCAGAAATTGCCATTCATAGGCGATGCGAATCTCGTCGTGTTTGGCGCTCAAGTCCTTCGCGAACGCATCGTAGGGCGCCGCCAGTTTCAAGATGCGCAGGGCGGCCTCGTCGATTTCGGCGTGGCCGCTGCTGCGGCGTAGCAGGGTCTTCAGGAGCCGTCCATCGGCGCCGATGGTCACTTCGATCACGGGTGTGCCCGACATTTTGCGGCGCCGCGCGACGTCGGGAAAGTTCATGGTGCCCACCCTCTCGATCTTGCGCCGCCAGCCGTCGAGATACGCGGCGACATCCGACTCGCGCGTGTCGGCCGTGACCCATTGCCTGGTGCGCGAGTCTCCGCGCATGCGCAGTTCGATTCCATCGTCGTTCGGCGTCATGCCGAGATCAGGTCGATTCTCGAGCAGCTGCGTCATCTCGGAAGCCTCTTCATGAGGCACCGGGGCGGCGAAATACAAAACCCGGACGGCGCGGGCGCGCGTCGCCAACAGCTCGTCATCGCCGGCAGTCTCGCCGGCTTTGAGCGAGGCGAGGCCGTTGCCGCCCGGCACTCCCCGCCGATCAACCGGCAACAGCGAGGATTTGGGTATCTGCGTGGGTCCGGTCGAGGTGTTTCCCGATCCCAATTGGCTACGCTCCGCGACGTAGCGCGCGTTTGGGTTGGCTGCCGCGCGTGCGCCATGGTCGCCCACCAAGACCACCTCGAGGGCGGGCGACTCCGGACCTCCGGCATCCTGGTTGGAAGAGCTGAAGGTCACACCCAAAATCACGATTCCATGAAAGACCGCCGCCAGAAAGCAGGTGGTCAACATCCGGTCGTTCGCCGGCGGCAGACCGGTTTGCAGCAAATCGGACTTCACTTGGTTTCCAGGATCCTAGAAATGGCGTTTACCAGCATTCCCCCAATGTCGACACCGTGCTTACGGTCAAGTTCACGGATACCCGTCGGGCTCGTGACGTTGATCTCGGTGACGTAATCACCGATCACATCCAAACCGACGAATAGCATACCTTCGGCCTTGAGTTTCGGCCCTATGATGGAACATAGCCATCGGTCACGCTCTGTCAGCGCCCGGCTTTCCGCGCGGGCGCCCGCAGCCAAATTGCCACGGTGATCCGCCGCATCCGGCATGCGCTGCAATGCGAACGGGACAGGCTCCCCGTCGACCAGGATGACCCGGCAGTCGCCGGCGGAAACGATCTCGGGGAGGTAGCGCTGCACGATGGCGTAGCGGCTGCCATAGTCGGTGAGAGTCTCGAAGATGACGTTGCGATTGGGATCGCCGTCCGCGACCACGAAGATGGAACGGCCGCCCATCCCGTCGAGCGGCTTGCAAACTGCCTTGCCGTGCTCACGCAGAAAGCCGCTCATCGCCTGCATGTCGCGAGTGATGAGGGTCGGCGCGCAGCACTCGGGAAACCAGGCCGTGTAGACCTTCTCGTTCATGTCCCGGAGGCCCGCGGGCCGGTTGCAAACCAGCGCGCCCTGCAGCGCAGCCCGCTCGAGGATGTACGTGCTGTAGACGTACTCCATGTCGAACGGCGGATCTTTGCGCATCAAGATCACGTCGAACTCACCCAATTTGGCCGCTGTCGCCGGGCCGCGGGTGAACCAGGCGCGCGCATCATCGAACACGGCGAGCGGTGCGAGCGCCCCCCAGGCAACCCCATCGCGGAGGGAGAGGTCCTTCTGCTCGGCATAGTGGAGCTCCCAACCGCGGGCCTGAGCGGCGAGCAGGATGGCCAGTGTGCTGTCCTTTGACGGCTTGATGGTTTCAATCGGGTCCATGACCACGACGAGGCGAACTCGGGAAGACATGCGAGATCCTTGAAGGCGAGGCGCCGGGTAAGCTTGAGGCGGCAAGTCTAACGCAGGCGCGAGGCCTTTCGGACGTGGAGCCATTGGACGAGCGCCGTCATCGATGGCTGAAACTGTGAACCACACCACCGATGTTTACGCCCGGTTGCCTCGAAATGTGCAGCTTGCACCGTGGCTAGCGGTTCCTGGATATGTTAAAAAGCTACTACATTCCAGCACCTACGATTACGTGGCTTCGTCATTAGGGCGGTTTCATGGAGAGCACGATACTTAACGGCAAGCCGCGGCTCACGGGACTCAAGGTCCTGGTGATCGACGACAGCAAAACGATCCGTCGGACTGCCGAAACGCTGTTGACGAAGGAGGGCTGCGAGGTGTTCACAGCCGTCGACGGCTTCGACGCACTATCCAAGATCGCCGATCATCAGCCCGATATCGTGTTCGTCGACATCATGATGCCGCGACTGGACGGCTATCAGACCTGTTCGCTCATCAAACACAACAAGGTATTCAAGCAGATACCGGTCATCATGCTGTCAAGCAAGGATGGCCTCTTTGATCGTGCCCGTGGCCGTATCGTCGGCTCGGAGCACTATCTGACCAAACCCTTCACCAAAGACGAGCTGCTCGGCGCCATAGAAGCACACGTCGGGAAATGACGGAGAGTTCCAAGATGGCCCTGATTTTGATCATCGATGATTCGCCCACCGAAGTGTTCGTCATGCAAAAGGCTCTCGAAAAGCACGGCTTCAAGACGGCGGCGGCGGAGAACGGGGAAGAAGGCGTGCGCAAGGCGAAGGCCATGAAGCCCGATCTGATTTTCATGGACATCGTCATGCCCGGGGTCAATGGCTATCAAGCGACGCGAATGCTCATCAATGATCCCGAGACCAAACTGATTCCCATCATCATGGTAACCACCAAAGGTCAGGAAACCGACAAGGTCTGGGGACTGCGCCAGGGTGCCATCGATTATCTGGTCAAGCCGGTGTCGGCCCAGGCGCTGGTCGAGAAGGCGCAGGCCGCGCTGGCCACATGACAGGCACGTCGTCCGGCGCGGAGGGAGGGCTGCGCGGTTTGCGTGACCGTCCGTTCGAATTGCTCAAGGAACTCGAGAAGCGCAGCCGCGGCAATGCCAATGCGGGCGTCGCGGCCGACGGCTCGGCCGGCCAGGAATGGGTGGGAATTGCCTTCAAGATGGGCGGCGAGACATTCTTGGTGGCGCGCGAGGAAACCCGCGAGGTGTTGGGCTTTCCGGCCGTCCTGACGCGGATTCCCGGCGCCAAACCCTGGGTGAAAGGGCTGGCCAACATTCGCGGACAATTGCTGCCCATGCTCGACCTGCGACAGTTCTTGGGCAGCGGGTCGACCAACCCGGGTCGCAATACCCGCATCGTCGTCGCAAATCACCGCGACATACCGGCGGGGCTGATGGTCGACGAAGTGTTGGGATTCAGACGCTTTGCCGAGGCGGAATTCAATGCGGAAGCTCCGCCGACGGTGGTGCGGTGTGATAATTACCTGGCCGGTGCATTTCGACGTGGTGGAGACGTGTGGCCCGTTTTGAGCTTGAAGAGTCTGGTCGAGAGCCAGAGTTTCCTGCAGGCCGCCGGTTGACCGATGGTTCGCATGCAATGACGACGCTCCCGAAGACAACCGCGCCACCTGCCTTATTGCCCGTGCTGCTCGGCCTGATCGTCGCGTGCCTGGTCGCCGCTGCAATCCTCACCCTGTTGATGCGCACCGCTGCACCCGCGGCAGCGCCCGCTCAAGAGCTGGGCCTGGTGCTCGAGAGGCTACCTTTCGAGGCGCAAAACGCCTTGCGTGGCGAGCTCGCCGCCTTCGATGCCCTCGACGCAAGCGACAAACGGCTCAGTGCTTTCAGGCCGGCGCCGGGCAGCCTGAAAACTGCGATCGGCCCGGCTCAGGCGTCGCTGGCCGAGGCTGTTGCCACGATCGATCGGGCGAGGCCCGCGGTCGCGGCGATTCGTGCCGCCAATCAGGAGACTCGCGACGCGGCGCCGAAGCTGCTGTCGGAGCTCGGCGATTTCGCGAGCGCCGTCGGCGTGCAGAAACTGGATGGCATGAGCCGTTATTTGGAACGTTTCGAGTTGACCGTACAGCGCATCGAGCAGGACATGAACGGTCTATCCTCCGGCGTCAGTGAGGCGGCGCCGACCGCGCAGCGCCTCGCCGACAGTCTCGAATTCCTGGATCAGGTGATGCGCGGACTGTCAGGCGAAGAGTCCGGTCTGGCGCTGTCCCGCGTCACCGGCACGGATGCGGAGCAACGGTTGAGAGTCGTGCAGCAGCGGAACCTTCAGTTCGCGGGTATCGTTCGCAAGGCGATCGGCGCGGCCGAGCCGCTGTCGAAGGCGCAAGTAGCGGCGGGTTCCATGCCGGCGCTTGCAGCCCAGCTCGCCGGTTTGGCTGACGAGGCGGCGCCTTCGCCCAAGACGGGTGCCGGGTTCGCGCCGCTGATCGTGGCCCTGTTGGCGGCCGCCGGCGCTTTACTGGGGGTGCTTGCCTGGGTGTTCTTCAAAACGCTGAACGCGCGTCGCGATACCGAACTTCGCGTGCGCGAGAATGAACGCAATCAAGAAGCCATCATGCGGTTGCTGAACGAGCTGTCGAGTCTGGCGGACGGTGATCTGACGGTTCAGGCGACGGTGACGGAGGACATCACCGGAGCGATTGCCGACTCCATCAACTATGCGATCGAGGCCCTGCGGGAACTGGTCACCACGATCAACGACAGCGCGATCCAATTGGACAGCGCGGCCAGGCAGACCCAGGCGGCGGCGGCGCACATGGCCAAGGCGAGCGGCGCACAATCCCGGCAGATTTCCTCCGCCAGCGAATCGATGCAGGAAATGGCCGCGTCAATCGAGGAGGTTTCCGGCAATTCCGAGCGGTGCGCCGACGTGGCGCGGCACTCGGTGGACATTGCCCACAAGGGCGGCGACGCCGTGCGCCGGACCATCGATGGCATGAATGCCATTCGCGAAACCATTCAGGAAACGAGCAAGCGCATCAAGCGGCTCGGCGAAAGTTCGCAGGAAATCGGCAATATCGTCGAGCTCATCAATGACCTCGCCGAACAGACCAACATTCTCGCGCTCAACGCATCCATCCAGGCGTCCATGGCGGGCGAGGCGGGACGCGGTTTCGCCGTCGTCGCCGATGAGGTGCAGCGTCTGGCGGAACGTGCCGCCAATGCGACGAAGCAAATCGAGGTCCTGGTGAGAACCATCCAGACGGATACCAACGAGGCGGTGGTCTCGATGGAACGCAGCACCACGGATGTGGTGGGTGGGGCGTTGCTCGCGGAAAATGCCGGCGCCGCGCTCGAGGAGATCGAGCAGGTGTCGAATCAGATCGCAAGCCTCGTGCAGAACATTTCCGCCAGCGCGCGCCAGCAAGCGTTGGCATCCGGCAACATCTCCAAGAACATGCAGGTGGTGCGCGAGATCTCGACACAGACTGCGGAAGGCTCGACCGCCACATCGACCTCGATTGCCAAGCTGGCCGCGCTGTCGGCGCAACTTCGCAAGTCCGTCGCCGGATTCCGTTTGCCGGACTTCGGCGCAGGCAGCAGCGCCGTCGGTGTGCAGCCGGTGCCGTCGCTGCCCGCCGTGTCGGACCCGCTCACGCCGGGCGACGGCGCCCGCAGGCGCAAAGCCAGCGGCCTTCGCGCCTGACCCGCTCGTGATCGCGACGTCCATGACCGACATCAGCTCGCAAACTTTGCACATCGTCGCCAAGGAATTGGCGGTAACTCTCAATGACGCCCGCGCCGCTCTCGAAGCGTACGCGGATCACACCGATCAGAGCGCCTTGCTGGAGAAATGCGCCGATCAGATGCATGTGGCGCATGGCGTGTTGCGCCTCGTCGAGGTGCACGGAGCCGCCCTCCTGGCCGAAGAGATGGAGCTGGTGACCCGCTACATTCTGTCGGCCGGCACCGATCAAAAACGGCAGATCGAGGGCCTGGATTCGCTGATGCGCGCCATGGTGCAGCTGCCGACCTACCTCGAGCGGGTGCTGTCCGGCGGGCGCGATCTCGCGCTGGTGCTGCTGCCCCTGCTCAACGACCTGCGCTCCGTGCGCGGCAGCCCCTTGCTGTCGGAGGGCACGCTGCTGTTGCTCAACCTGAAATCCGACCAGCCGGCGCAACCGATGTTGCATCGTGGTGAGCCGGCGATCAGCGTCGCGCATTGGGCGAGGCGTTTGCGGCCCCGCTTCCAGGTGGGTTTGCTGGGCTATATCCGCGGTGAACGGCCGGAACAAAACCTCGAGATCTTGTCCAAGGTGGCCGAGAAGCTCGAGCAGGTGGCAACCACACAGCCCGTGTTCCAATTGTGGTGGGTGGTCGGCGCATTGCTCGAGGCGCTGAAGGCCAATGGCATCGAAGCCAGTGGCACGGTAAAGCGCCTCCTAGGCCAGGCTGATCGGCAGATCAAGGCGTTGTATGAGTCGGGCGAGGCGCGCTACTGCGAAAATCCGCCGGTCGACCTGTTGAACAATCTTCTTTACTACGTGGCGAGGGCCGGAACGAGCGGCGGCCGGATCGCCGCGGTCCGGGCCTCCTTCAAGCTTGCCGAGCTGCTGCCGGTCGATGATTCGATCGAGCAGGAACGCCAGAGCCTGTCGGCGCCCAGCGTCAAGCTCATGCGCACCGTCGGTGCCGCCATCAAGGAAGACCTGTCGAAGGTCAAGGATGTCTTCGATATCTTCGTCCGTCGCGGTGGCGGCCGCAGCGAGGAGCTCATTCCGCAATTCGATCTGCTCAAGAAGATCAGCGACACCTTGGGCGTGCTCGGGCTCGGCGAACTCAGACAGCGCGTCCAGCAGGAGGTGTCGGAGCTCTCGGAGACCGTGACCGACGGCAGCATCCCCACGGAGGCCGCGCTCATCAAAGTGGCCGGCGTATTGCTGTCGGTCGAGGACAGCCTGGACGACGAATTACTGCGTTTGATTTTGCCCGTCGCCGAGCCCGAGCCCGGTGAGGTGCGGGCGAATCAGGACAACGAATTCCGCCAGGTCAGCGAGGCCGTTTTGCGGGAATGCATCGTCAATCTGGCGCGCATCAAAGAGGCGGTGTCGGTGGCGGTGCAAAAACCGGCGGACTTTCCAGCCTTAGGGCTCGACAGCGTGCCTCAGCTGCTGCGGGGCATCACCGCCGGATTGTTGATGCTCGGCAAGGGTCGGGCGGTCGAGTTGATGGACGGCATCGGCGTCGAGGTGCGCAAGCTGGTCGAGCCGGGCGCCCCCGTCCCGGACGGGCTGCGCCTCGAGCGCATCGCCGATGCGATCGTCAGCATGGAATACTACATGGAGACCCTGCAGAACGGCCGTACCGATCCCTGGTACATGCTGGATAACGCCGAGACTTGCATCAGGGCTCTCGCGGAGCAGGGAATCTCGCGCGTGCCCAGCCTCGAGCCGGCTGAGAGCGGCGACGTCGCCAAGACGATGAAGTTGGATCCGCAGGCGACGGTGGCCATCGCGAGGCCGGAGACCATTCACGCGCCGGGGCCGGTGGCCGCCGTCCCGCCCTCGCCGCCGGCCCTGGCGCCGGCGCCGGCAATCGATCCACAGTTCGTCGAGCTGTTCATCGAGGAGGCCAAGGAGGAGATTGCCTCGATCCAGCGCTGTTTCCCGCTTTGGGATCAAAATCCCCTGGATTTCGAGTCGCTGGCCGTATTGCGACGCAGCTTCCACACCTTGAAAGGCAGCGGCCGCATGGTGGGTGCCCGCGTCATCGCCGAATTTTCCTGGGCCATCGAAAATCTGCTCAATCGGATCATCGACAAGACTCTGTCGCGAACTCCCGGGATGATGACCTTATTGCGCAGCGCGATGGCGGCATTGCCGGCCTTGGTCGAGCAACTCGAGACCGGATTACCATCCTCGGTGCCGGTGGGCGCCATGATCGCGAGCGCCTCCGCCTACGCGGACGGCCGAACCCCCGATGCCGTCGCCGAGGTGCCGACAGCGGATTCGGAACCGACTCAAGTGGCGGTAGCGGAGCTGCGGTCGGCGGCGCCCGCGCCTCCCAGCGCCCCGCCGCCGGCCGAGAGCGCGGCTGCCCACGTGGCGCCGCCCGCCGACACGGCGCCGCCGAGCCCCCCACCGCCCGCCGACACGGCGCCGCCGCGCCCCCCGCCGCCCGTCATGGACCCTTTGCTGCATGATATCTACAGCAAGGAGACGTCGAATCATCTGGCTGAGATTCGCCGGTATCTGCGCAAGCGCGATGGCCAGCCCGCTCCCCATCTCCTGCCGGAGGCCGTCTACCGCGCCATTCATACGCTCTCCGGCAGCTCGAAGATGGCCGAGGCACGTCACGGGATCCGCATCACCGAACCGCTGAATCACGTGATGCGCAAGTACTACGACAACGGCCACGGACTGTCGGATGCGGGGCTTGCGACGCTCGCCGATGCGGTGCGCGCCATCGAGGACGTCGTCTCGCACATCAGTGAATCAACGGCATTCTTCGTCGATCAACCGGCATTGCTCGCGCGACTCGATGCGCTCGAGGCCACGCTCGATGCCGAACTCGCCGAAGTCGCGAAAGAGACCGGGGCGTCGACGCTGGAAAGTCCGGTCGTGGACTTCCCGCTCGAAGCGCAGCAGCCGGCCCAGGCGGCGGCGCTCGAGGCGGAACAGCCGATCGAGACGCAGCACCCGGCCGAGATGCAGCACGTGGCCGAGACGCCGCCTCCGGCCGAGGCTTTCGATCACGAGATCGCCAAGATCTACAGCGAGGAAGCCACCGAACTGCTCGAGGGTGCCGAAGCGTCGCTGACAGCGTGGAACCAGAATCGAAACGACGTCTCGCGAGTGGCCGAGCTGCAGCGGCAGTTGCATACCCTTAAAGGCGGAGCGCGGATGGCCGGCATCGCCGCCATGGGGGATCTCAGCCACGAGCTGGAAACCCTGGTGATCCAAATCGACTCGGGCTTGGTGCCGGGCGATGACCATGCCCACGCCATCATGCAATCGAGTCTCGATACACTCGCGCAGATGCGAGATCTGGTGAGCGCAGGTTCGCTACCGGCTGCCGCGACGGCGTTGCTCGACCAGGTGCGCGCGCTGGCGGCCGGCCGGGTTCCGGCGGTGCCGGATGAGGCCGCCGCTGCGCAAGTGACGGCTCAGGAGCCGAAGCTCGTCTCGCCGCCCGCGCCGCCCGCGGTGGACACCGGCCGGTGGCGAGTGCCGCCCTCGAGTTCCGAGCTGACGCCGGTCGCGGCAGTGCCTGGCTCCGCGGCCGCCAGCACTGCGGTGCCGGCGGCTGCGCCGGCGCCGGTATCCGAAGAGTCGATTCCGAGTCTCGAGCTCAGCTCGGTCCCGGTGTTGCCGGGCCGCGAGAACATTCCGGCGGAGCGCGTCGAAATGGCCCGGGTCGATGCCGAGCTGTTGGACACCATGCTCAACAATGCCGGCGAAGTGAGCATTTTCCGCGCGCGGCTCGATCAACAGGTCAGTTCGATCGACTTCAACCTCGCCGAACTCGCGCGAACCGTGGTGCGACTCAAGGATCAGTTGCGCGGCCTCGAGATCGAGACTGAGGCGCAGGTCCTCAACCGGCACCATGATGAGGTGCCACGGCACAGCGACTTCGATCCGTTGGAATTGGACCGCTACTCGGCGATCCAACAGTTCTCGCGCGCCCTGGCCGAGACCTCCGGAGACGTGGCCAGCATCCAGGGATTGCTCGAGACGCTGACCCGCGAAGCGCAGAACTTGCTGACCCAGCAGTCGCGCGTCATAACCGAATTGCAGAACAGCCTGATGCGGACGCGGATGGTACCGTTTCAGCGGCATGTGCAGCGTCTCACGCGCCTGGTACGGCAGGCGGCGAACGACACCGGCAAGCGCACTGAATTGGTGGTGCAGGGCGCCTCCGCCGAGTTGGACAGGCAAATGCTCGAGCGCCTCATCGCGCCGCTCGAGCACATGTTGCGCAATGCCGTCGTGCATGGCATCGAGCCCGTCGAACGCCGTGCCTCCCTCGGCAAGCCGGATGTCGGCAGGATTTCGGTGAGCCTCACCCGTGACGGCGCCGAGGTGGTGGTCGTGGTGACCGACGACGGTGCCGGCATCAACGTCAAATTGATCCGCGAGAAGGCGGTTTCCCTCGGACTGATCGAGCGGCACGCGAAATTGACCGATGAGGAAGCGATGCAGCTCATCCTCGAACCGGGCTTCAGCACTGCAGGGCAGGTGACCCAGTCGGCCGGTCGGGGCGTCGGCATGGATGTCGTGGCCACCGAAGTGAAGAAGCTCGGCGGCGGATTGTTCATCGAATCGACCGCCGGCAAGGGATCGCGATTCACCATCCGGCTGCCGTTCACGCTGGCGATCAGCCAGGCATTGATCGTGCGGGTGGCCGAAGAAATGTACGCGCTGCCGCTGCCGACGGTGGAGGGCGTGGTGCGGTTGCCGCGCAACATCGTCGCGCGCCATCTCGTCAAGGATGCGCCACAGTTCGACTACGGTGGCCAGAAGTACCGCTTCCAGCAGCTCGGGTCCTTCGTCGGGTTGGGGCCCACCCGGCTGCCCGATTCGGATGCGTCCATGTCCGTGGTACTGATTCGCGCCGGCGAGCACTCGACCGCGCTGGTGACCGATGAGCTGGTGGGCAGCCGCGAGATCGTGGTCAAGTCGTTGGGTCCGCAAATTTCCGCGATCCGCGGCATTGCCGGGGCGACCATCTTGGGCGACGGGCGCGTCGTCATCATCTTGGACATGGGGGCGCTGGTGCGCTCAGAGTGGCGTTCGAAGGCTGCCGACGTGCCGGTACTCGATCAGCGTGATCGCCGTACCTTCGCGCTCGTCGTCGACGATTCGATCACCGTCCGGCGGGTGACCCAGCGTCTGTTGGAACGCAATGGCATGCGGGTGCTGACCGCCAAGGACGGCGTTGATGCCGTCTCCTTGTTGCAGGACAATCTGCCGGACATCATTCTTCTGGATATCGAGATGCCGCGCATGGATGGCTACGAGGTGGCCGCCCACGTCCGTAACGATCCGCGGCTCAAGGACATACCCATCGTCATGATCACCTCGCGAGTCAGCGAGAAGCATCGCGCGCGGGCGATCGAACTCGGCGTCGACGATTACCTGGGCAAACCCTACCAGGAAAGCCAGCTGCTCGACGCCATCGAGCCGCTGGTCAATCGCCGCAGCGCGATGGCGCGATAGCCGAATGTCGGAATTGCGCGAGGAGCTTTACAGCTTATTGGTGCCATTGGCGGGCGAGCGGCTCATCGTGCCCCGAGCCTGCGTGGCGGAAGTGGTCAGCTACCAGGTGCCTGCCGAAATGACCAATGCGCCGCCCTGGTACCTGGGCGTGGTCAGTTGGAGCGGTCGCAGCGTGCCGGTGGTCTCGTTCGAGGGCGCCTTCGGCCAGGCCTTGCCCGCCGTGAGCAACCGCACCCGGATCGTGATGTTTCATGCCACCACCAACAAGCTGCACTCGGGGTTCTTCGGCATGCTCACTCAAGGCTTTCCGCAGTTGGTGCGGGTCAACGCCGAGGTGATACGGCCCGACCCGTCGCGCGGTTTCGGCGAGCGATCGCCGGTCATCTGTCAGGTCCGCATGATCAATGAGACGCCGCTGATTCCCGACCTCGAGCGGCTCGAGGAGATGATCGCCGAGGAGACGTCGGTAACGTCGCGCGACGCCTGACGGAGTACGAATCCGCGGCGCTCAACCCCGCAGGTCGCCGTAGCGGCCTTGCAGCCAGGCCAGTGCCGCGATGGCGGCCGTCTCGGTGCGCATGATCCGCGGCCCCAAGCGGACCAGGCTGTAGGCAGCGAGCTTGAAAGCCGCCAATTCATCGTCGGTGAACCCCCCTTCCGGCCCGATGGCGATTTCGGCCGGAGTAGCCAAGGCGGCGGGCGGCGCCGCGCAATCGACGTTGGGCTCGAGCACCAGCCGAATGGCCGGAACTTGCGGGCCCCCGAGATGATTCAAGAGCGGTACCGGGGCCTCGATCACCGGCAGTCGGTTGCGGCCGCATTGCTCGCAGGCGTTCACCGCGACGGCGCGCCAGTGCGACGCCTTGGATTCCGCCTGCGCCCCGTCGAGCCGCACGACGCTGCGTTGGCTCAACACAGGAACGATGCGGGCAACGCCGAGTTCGGTGGCCTTTTGGACGATGAAGTCCATGCGGTCGCCGCGCGGCACACATTGGACGAGCGTGACGGCGAGCGGCGACTCACGATCGATGACCTTGCCGACGCCCACCGAGGCGCTGACGCGGGAGCCGCGGACTTGTTCGACGGCTCCCGGGTATTCGCGGCCATCGCCGGCGAACAGCACCAATGGATCGCCGCTGCGCGCACGCAACACCTTGACGAGATGCGACGCGGTCTCGGGCGGCAGTTCGACGGTGGCGCCCGCGGTCAAAGCGGCGTCGACGTAGATCCGCGTCACTCGCATGTGGCGAACTCGATGCCGTCGGCCGCTACCTGTACCATCAAATCGATCTCGGACTCCGTCACGATGTACGGCGGCATGAAATACACGACCTCACCGATCGGCCGCAGCAGCACGCCGTGCTCGAGGGCATATTGATTGACGCGGCGACCGCGGCGGTCGGTCCAGTTGTAGGGTTCGCGAATGCGCGCATTCTTGGCGAATTCGATCGCCACGATCATTCCGCACTGGCGCACCTCGGTGACATGGGCATGCTCGGCCAGCCTTTGGGCGCGAGCACCGAGATAGGCCGCCTTGCCGCGGTTCGCGGCAATGACGTCGTCAGCTACGAATATGTCGAGTGTGGCGAGCGCCGCGGCGCACGCCAACGGGTTGCCAGTGTAGCTGTGCGAGTGCAGGAACGCCGTCAGTCGGGCGTAATCGTCGTAAAACGCAGCGTAAACGTTCTCGGTGGTCAGAACGGCGGACAGCGGCAGGTAGCCCCCCGTCAGACCCTTCGACACGCAGAGAAAATCGGGGGAAATTCCGGCTTGTTCGCAGGCGAAAAGGGTACCGGTGCGGCCGAAGCCGACCGCAATCTCGTCGGCGATCAGATGGACGCCGTGATGGTCGCACGCCTCACGCAGACGCGCCAGATAAACGGGATGGTACATCCGCATGCCGCCGGCGCATTGCACCAGTGGTTCGACGATCACCGCGGCGACCTCGTCGGCGTGTTCGGCGAGCAGGCGCTCCATCGCCGCGAACTGCCGCAGCGAGTAATCCTGCCAACTCTCACCGGGATCCCGGTGGTAGCAGTCGGGCGATGGCGCAACGAGTACGTCCATCAGCAACGGTTTGTACAAGTCCTTGTATAAATCGACGTTGCCCACGGCGAGTGCTCCCAGGGTCTCTCCGTGGTAGCTGTTGGCGAGCGTGATGAAGCGGGTCTTGCGCGCACGGCCAACGTTGCGCCAGTAATGAAAACTCATCTTGAGGGCGACTTCGACCGCCGCGGAACCGTTGTCGGCAAGAAAGCAGCGCGTCAGGTTCGAAGGCGTGAGCGCCACCAGGTTCTCGCACAACCGAACCGCGGGCTCATGGGTAAAACCCGCAAAGATGACGTGCTCCAAGCGGCCCAGTTGCGCTGAAATCGCGGCGTTGATGCGCGGATTGGCATGCCCAAACAGGTTCACCCACCAAGAACTGACCGCGTCGAGGTAGCGACGCCCGGCGAAATCCTCGAGCCATGCGCCCTCGCCGCGGCGCACCGCGATGGGCGGCTGGGTTTCATGGTCCTTCATCTGTGTGCAGGGATGCCAGACCACTCGCAGGTCGCGCGCGACGAGCGCATCGGCGGTGGGGCCCTCGTTTTGCGATCGGTTCATGGGCGCGGATTGTCGCATATGATGGGAATATGGGTTGGCGGTGAAGCCGGCGGGAGGTGCCGATGGAGGTGGATGTGACGAGCGGGTGGATGCGCGGCGTAACGCGGTTACGCTCTCCGAACTGCGATGCGCGTCCGCCGGGAGTCCTGCCGGATTTGATCGTCGTGCACGGCATCAGTCTGCCGCCGGGCGAGTTCGGTGGTCCCTGGATCGACCACCTTTTCACGAATTCGCTGCCCGCCGATGCGCACCCTTATTTTGCGACGATCGAAGGTCTCAAGGTTTCCTCGCATCTGTCGATCCGCCGCAGCGGCGCCGTCACGCAGTATGTGAGCTTTGTGGATCGCGCCTGGCATGCGGGCAAATCGAATTTCGAGGGACGCGACGCCTGCAATGATTTCTCGGTGGGCATCGAACTCGAGGGAACCGACACGCGGCCCTATGAGACGGCGCAGTACAACTCGCTGGCGGAGGCCGTGGCCGCGCTGTGCTTCGCCTACCCTCAGCTGTCACCCGGGCGGTTGGTGGGGCACAGTGATATCGCCCCGGGACGCAAGACCGATCCCGGTCCTGCTTTCGATTGGCCGCGGGCGCTCGCCTCGATCGCCAGGGCGTGCGCGCGCCGGTATGAAACATAACAGTTCAGGGGAGCGTCGTCTGAGGCATGTCAATCAGCTCTGCCCGACCGGCGCCAGAGGACTTCGCTGCCGTTTTCCAGCCGCGCCAGCACACGCGCCAACACGAACAACAGGTCTGACAGCCGATTCAAGTACTTGAGCGCTTCGGGGGACACTTCCTCGACTCGCGCCAGGGACCAGCAGCGTCGTTCGGCGCGCCGGCAGACCGTACGCGCCACGTGGCAGGCCGCCGCCGCATGACCGCCGCCGGGCAGCACGAAATCCTTGAGCGGCGGCAGAGTGTCATTGAAACTGTCGAGTGCGTTCTCGAGCCGCAGGACGTGTTGCGCCGTGATGATGCGATGTCCAGGAATGCATAGCTCGCCGCCCAAATCGAACAGATCGTGTTGGACTTCGGTCAGGCAGCGGGCCATGTCCGCAGGCAGCGAGGCATGCGCCAGCACCACGCCGATCGAGCTATTGGCTTCGTCCACCGTGCCATAGGCCTCGACCCGCGGGCTTTCCTTCGACACCCGACCACCGTCGCCGAGACCGGTGCTGCCGTCGTCGCCCGTTCGCGTATAAATCTTGGTGAGCCGATTGCCCATGCCGAACGATCTCCTGAATTGGAGGTGGGACGGTAGCACAAGCTTTGCTAAGGTGGTGTCCCTCGCGGAGATCATCCATGAACCATTCGCCGGAATTACAGGCCGCGCTCGATGCGGCAAGCGAGGCCGCCGGCATCGCCCGCTCGCTCTACCAGAGCAATCTGCAAGTGCGTCTCAAGGCGGATAAATCACCGGTGACGGATGCGGACCTGCGCTGCGAGGCGGCGATCCGCGAGATTCTCGAGACCCGTTTTCCTTCCTATGGGTTCTTCGGCGAAGAAACCATGTCGCGCGGCTTGGACGCGGAGAACCTCTGGTTGGTCGATCCGATCGACGGCACCAAGGCATTCGTGCGTGAGTATCCGATGTTCTCCACCCAGATCGCGTTGATGCGGCGGGGAGAAATCGTCCTGGGCGTGTCGAGTGCGCCGGTTTATGGTGAATTGGCCTACGCCGAACGGGGTTGCGGCGCATTTCTGAACGGTGAGCCGATGTCGGTCAGCGACATCAGCGACATCGAGTCGGCCACGCTGTCAGCCGGGAATTTGAAAAGCCTGGCCTCCGGCAGCCGATGGGGTCGTTACGGTGCGCTGGTGGCCCGCGTGAACCGCGTGCGCGGCTACGGGGATTTTCTGCACTACCATTTATTGGGATCGGGCAGGGTCGACGTCGTGATCGAATCGGACGTGAACATCCTGGATATTGCGGCATGCGTGGCGATCATCTCGGAGGCCGGCGGGCATTTCAGCGAGTTGGGCGGCGCTCCGGTGACGCTGCAATCGAAAACAGTGCTCGCGACCAACGGCCATCTCCATGCGGCGGTGCTGAGCGCGCTTTAGCTACATGCGCGCTAGCGCACAGCATGCGGCCAGCCGATCTCCGCGGCCGTCGCGGAACCGATCACGACCTCGTCCAGATCGTCGGGCTGCGTCCAGAGGTGCGCGCTCTGCATGCGTCGGCCGGCCATCAACTCGGCATAGCGCTGCGGAAATAGCGGCTCCTGGGCCGGATTGCCGAAGCCGTCGGGAAAGCGCGGCGCATCGCTGGCCGCGTCATACTTGTCGGTGGCGCCCAGGGTGTGCAGCAGCTCGTGGGCAATGACGACGGCGTTGGTGCCACTCATCCCGGCAGCTGCAAAAGCGTAAACGACGCCGATCAGACCCTTGCGCAGGCCGAGCGAATGCGGGACCGTCGGTGTGAGCGCTGGGTCGTGGTAGAGCACGAAGATGCGAATGTCCGCGCGGGAACTTGCATGCCGGCTCACGCGCCACGCCCAGTAACGCAATTCTAGACTCCAGAGGATGGTTGCGAGAACACCACCACCAGCGGTGAACTGCGGTGGCATGACCGTCAATTCTCGTTGTAGCCGCGCCTCGACCGGCTGATCCACGCCGACGCGGTAGCGCGCCGCTTCGCGTGCAAAGAACCGGTCGATGACTTGGAAAGATTCGCCGTCCAGTGAGTCGATGTACCGCCGCGTGCTCGGACTCGAATCCGCCGCTATGGGGTAGATGGCGATGATGAGTGGGTGGCGCCAGCGGGTGGCGCGATAATGATCCAGCCAGGTCGTCATCGCGACCAGCACGAGGATCAGCAGCAGCAGGGTTACACGGACGGTTTTGAACCAGTCGACCCGGTCCTGCGGAGCTTGCGCGGGCTTCAATCGCAGGGGTCGACGCTGAGCGAATCCACCTCGCCGTCCTCGGCCGTATAAGCAATCAGCAGCGGTTTACAACACACGGGACAGTCTTCGATATACGACTGCTCCGGAACGGACAGATCCAACGTCAGGTTGATGGTTTCCCAGCAATGCGGGCAGGTGGCGTCATGGCCTTCGAGGAGATTCATGGTTGCAGGCGCGTCGCCGTCCAGACATTGGAATCCGGCTGTCGTGTCCAGCGGGCGCGATCGTGAATACGGTACTTGTCTTCGACCCAGAGCTCAGCAGCATCAATCTTGAGACGAAATCCACCCCAATGGGCGGGCCGTGGTATTTCGGGGTTCGCGATTTCAGGTTCCGGCGTGCCCGGCCCGCCGTAGGGAATACCGAAGCGCTGCGCAGCCGTTGCTACCGCCTTCTTGAGCTCATCTCGTCCGCTCACCGGTTCGCTCTGGCGACTGGCCCAGGCCCCCACTCGACTCTGCCAGGGGCGGCTGTGGAAATAGGCGTCGTTCTCCGCGTCCGACAACCGCTCGGCCCGGCCCTCAGCGCGCACTTGCCGGTGGCGATGATCCCAGTGGAACACCACGGCGGCGCGAGGATTCGCCCTGAGTTCCCGGCCCTTGCGGGAGTCATAGTTCGTGTAAAAGGTGATGCCGGCGGCTTCGGGGGCGATATCCTTGCACAGGACGACACGGGCTGATGGTTGACCGCGATCATCGACCGTGGCGAGCACCATCGCATTCGGGTTCGGCTGAGCGGCATCGGCACGGGCTTCGGCCAACCACTGGGCCGCGATCTGCAGGGGATTGACCGGTAATGGATCGGGAAGAGTAGTCATGGGTGAATGGTAGCCGTGGCGACGAGCTTGCGATAGCGGTGATCCGTCCGTAAAAGGGTCGCGGAACTTCAATGAGCCACGAGGACAGCCATGACACTGGATGAACTGCGCACCGCTTTGACCGAATTGGATGAAGACCTGATTCGCCTGGTGGCGCGCCGTCAGGCGCTCTCCGAGCAGGTGGCCGCCGTGAAACGCGCCACGGGCCGAGCCACCCGCGACTTCGGCCGCGAACGCGAGGTCATTCTCCGGGGTCGGACCGCGGCCGAAAGTTTGGGTGTGTCCGCCGATCTCGCTGAGTCGCTGTTGCGACAACTCATCCAATCCTCGTTGACGACCCAAGAGCATGCACGCGTCGTCGCGCATGCGCAGGGCAGCGGCAAACGGGCATTGGTGATCGGTGGCTGCGGCAAGATGGGGGGGTGGTTCGCCGAGTTTCTGGCCTCACAGGGTTTCCGCGTGGCGATCGCCGATCCGCTCGGCTGCCCGCCGGATTTCGAGCGTCTGGATGACTGGCAAAGCGATCCGCTCGACTTCGATCTCATCGTGCTGGCGACGCCCTTGAGCGCCACGACCAACCTGCTGTTGAAACTCGCCGAGCGCGCGCCGCGCGGTCTGATCTTCGATCTGGGATCATTGAAGACCCCGCTCCGCGCCGGGCTCACCGCGCTCGTTCAAGCCGGCTGCCGCGTCACGTCGTTGCATCCCATGTTTGGCCCGGACACGGAGTTGCTGTCCGGACGACATGTGATTTTCATCGATCTGGGCAATTCTCAGGCGTTGCACGAGGCGCAAATGCTGTTCGTCCCGACGATGGCGGAGCGGGTGGTGATGGGATTGGATGAACATGATCGGCTGATTGCCTATGTGCTCGGGCTTTCGCATGCGCTCAATATCGCGTTCTTCACGGCGCTTGCCGGCAGCGGCGAGGCCGCCTTGCGGCTGGGGCAACTCTCGAGCACGACGTTCGATTCGCAATTGGAGGTCGCCAGCCGGGTGGCGGCCGAGAGCCCCGAGCTGTACTTCGAGATTCAAAGCTTGAACGAGTACGGCGGCGAGTCTCTGCGGGCGTTGTCAACCGCGGTCGATCGGCTCGAGCGCTCGGTGAAAAACAAGGACGCCGCGCAGTTCAAGGAATTGATGCTGCAAGGCCGGGCATATCTCAGCGTTCGGGCAGCCGCCCGGGTTGTCGAGCGCCGATGACGGATGAAATTCTGCTGGAAAACGACAGCCTGAAAAAGCGACTGGCGGAGCTGACGGCCGAGGCAGCCAACAATGAAAGCATCTTGAAGCGCACCCAGACTCGTGAGCTCATCCTGCTGCGCGCGGATACACTGGCGCAATTGCTGCGCGCCTTGGTGGGGGGGTTGCGCGACTCCTACGGCCTCGATGCCATCAGCGTCGTATTGCTCGACCCGCAACACGAGATTCGTCATCTGCTGCTCGCGGCGGGCGAGCGACCTGACGAGTTCAAGCAGATCTCCTTCGTCGACTCATTGGTCGGGCTCGCGCCGCAACTCGCGGCATTGCACAAGCCGTGGTTGGGTCCGTTCGTCGGCGCCGATCATCATCTGTTGTTTCCGACCGGCACCGAGTTGCGCAGTGTCGCGCTCGTGCCGCTGCCGCGCGCCGGCCATGCCGTCGGCGCGTTGTGCTTTGGCAGCTGTGATGCCGCGCGTTTTACGCGGCACCACGGCACCGATTTCCTCTCCCACATGGGAGCGGTAGCCGCGGTGTGCATCGAAAATGCGGTGAATCGGGCCCGCCTGCTCCGTGCCGGGATTACCGACTACCTTACCGGCTGGCACAACCGACGCTACCTACAGCAGCGTTTGAAGGAGGAACTGGCTCGAGCCCAACGGCGTGGCGGAACCATCGCCTGTTTGATGATCGACATCGATAACTTCAAGAGCATCAATGACGGCTATGGGCACCTGGCGGGCGACGCCGCGCTGCGGGAAATCGCGCAACGAGTGGAGGAACAGATTCGTACCATGGATACGGCGGCACGATTTGGCGGCGATGAACTCGCCATCATTTTGCCCGAGGCCAGCGCGGCGGACGCGGCGCCCTTGGCGGAACGGATCCGCAAAGCCATCGCCACGAAGGCTGTCGTGCTCTCGGCACAGGTCAAGCGCATGTTGACGGTGTCGGTGGGCGTTGCCGCCGTGACTCCGGGAAGGCACGAGACCGATCTGAAATCAGTTGCGGATCGGTTGCTGGCGGAGGCGGATGCGGCGTTGTACCGGGCCAAGGCGCTCGGTCGCAATCGAGTACAGATCGGCGCCGGCTAGCGGCTGGCGCGTACAAATCGGTGCCGGTCAGTTAGGCCTTTCCGGGTATTCCAATTGAGGGCGTGCCTTAGTCCCTGCACGATCGCCCGGGGTTGTGGAACAATCGGGTCATGTCTGTCTCGCCATCCACCGATTACATCGATCGCGACGGTTTTCGCGCCAATGTCGGCATCGTCCTCACCCGCGGTTCCGGACTCGTGTTTCTAGGCGGTCGAGTCGGCGGCCGTGGCTGGCAGTTCCCGCAAGGGGGCATCAACCGCGGTGAGCCGGTCGAGGCGGCTCTGTACCGCGAGTTGAAGGAGGAAATCGGCCTGGAGCGCCAGGACGTGGAACTGCTCGGCTCGACGCGCGGCTGGCTGCGGTATCGCCTGCCACGACAATTCGTGCGCGATCGCTGCATCGGCCAGAAACAGCGATGGTTTTTGCTGAAACTCCTCGCCGATGAGGACAGGTTGCGTTTCGACAGCACCAATCAGCCGGAATTCGACCGCTGGCGCTGGGCTGATTATTGGACACCCGTGCGTGAGGTGGTCTACTTCAAGAGACGGGTCTACATGCGTGCGCTGCATGATCTGGGCGGACATCTATTTCCGGATGGCTTGCCGCCCTACCCTGAATGGTGGTCCGAACTGAGCACCACGTCTTAGCGGGCGCTAAAACGGTTTGACGATGGCGAGGATGACTATGCCGATCAGCAGCACGGACGGCACTTCGTTGAAGGCGCGAAACCACTTCGCGCTGTGCGTGCGACGATCGTGCGCGAAATCACGCAGGAATTTGTAGCACAGCGCGTGATAGATGATGAGCAGCAGCACCAGCGTCAACTTGGCGTGCAGCCAACCCATCTTGAGATAACCCGGCGCGGCTATCACCATGGCGATGCCAAAAAGCAGCGTGAGCAGCCCGCCGATGGTCATGAGGATGAAGAGCCGCCGTTCCATGACGCGGAACCGCTCGACGCTGATCCAGTCGCCCGCGTCCGCATGGTAGACATAAAGTCGGGGAAGGTAAAACAGCCCGGCGAACCAGGTCACCATCGCCACTACGTGAAAAGCCTTTAGCCAGAGCAAGTTACATCCTTCATCGTTACCCGCTGATCATACCGCGTGGACGCAGCCTTCGTGTAATGTCTCGCACCGACCCGAAAGTTAAGGCTTGAGTCACATTTCATGGCGGATTTGTTCGGCAAACTCGAGGTGCGGTTGGGTCAGACCAGGGGCCGTGCCTGGCTGATCGGCGGGCTTGTGGTCGGGCTCGTACTCCTTTATGGGATGTTCGAACTCGGCCGCTACGATGCGGGTTTCCGGGTGGTGGATTCCGTACGGGGCGCGTTGTCGGCGAGTTCGCGGATCCGCGAACTCGAGGACGAGGTGCAGCGAGAGCGCGAACAGTTGGCGGCCGCCGATGTCGCCCGGCGAGTGGACCGTGAGGGTTATAAGCAGGTGGAGCGCAGCCTTGGCGATATGCAGAGTCAAATCGCCCGCCTCAATCAGGACCTGTCGTTCTATCGGGGCCTGGTGCAGCCAGATGCGATGGTCCACGTCAAAGTGCAGCAGATGCAAATCGTGCCCGAGGCGGCAGGCGGGTTCCGATTGAAGTTCGTGCTGATGCAGACCGGCAAGCCCGATGGCAATGTGGCAGGCAGTTTGAGCCTCAGCGTCGACGGCTTGTTGCGCGGCAAGCCCTTGAGTTTGACGTTCCCGCAACTGGCGCGCAGCCATTTGAGCGGCCTGGTCTATTCATTCAAGTATTTCGAGGATTATGACGAGCCGATCATGCTGCCTGCGGGTTTCGAGCCGATCCGGATCGGCACTGAAATCCGCGCTGGTCGAGACGCCAACCATGGGTTTCGGCAGGCCTTCGTCTGGAAGGCGCAAGGCATGTCGATGGAGACGGACGCGGCCGGCCCGGGCGCGGCGGGAGCGGACTTGCCTGGCAACGGCGCTTCCGGCGTGGGGGTTCCGGGAGCCGGCGGGAGTAAGAGGGGGAATGATGTTCAAACGGAAACAGACTGACTTATCG
>Ga0116228_10000403_pt1 | contig 32491 bp, 17 predicted proteins | sample S1TSphfallax_2_FD_89694 | JGI IMG/M metagenome (GOLD analysis project Ga0116228, IMG submission 89694) | Host-associated microbial communities from peat moss isolated from Minnesota, USA - S1T2_Fc - Sphagnum fallax MG | ecosystem: Host-associated > Plants > Peat moss > Unclassified | place... | reverse complement strand
TTATTTAAAATTCCATTTTTTAAAAAATACCTAAAGAAATTTTAAAATTTTTGTTTTTTAAATTTGGTGATTTTTGGATAGTTTTTAAAAAAAAAAACCTTTTTTTGAGGTTCACCGGAAATTTTTTTTTTTTTTTTTTTTTTTTGTTTTTTTTTTTTCTAGGAGACATTTCGCAAGTACAAATAAGGTTGGTTGCTTGGTTGTGGCCCATCATGAACATTTTAAACCCAATATTGGATAAGGATTCAATATACCCAAGTTCAAATGTAATGAGTTGTGTGAATATCCTACTTCCTCATTTAGTTAGTGTTTTCTTTCATGCGAAATTTTGCCAACATGCATTTCTGTTCAAAACATCTTTAATGATGCTCAATATGTGATCTTGAAAAATGATGCTTCAATATGTGATCCTACAGAAATATTTTTCAAGTCAAAGGTTTATCTACCTTTTTGTAACCCCATTGATAAAATTGTGATTGAGATTATAGTTGGGTGGGGGACTACTATTAGTAAACCAACTAGATTAATCTTACGATTGACCAATTAAAAACATTGAGACCTATCAATGCATATTTATTACACTATTTTCTTTGTGTACATCAATAAATTGGTAATAATTAAAATGCATTACTAAAATAAGATTCCACATAAAAATGGAATAAATATGGATGGTCTCACATGTATTTTTCAACAAAGTCCCCTTTCTTCACATTGTGATTCAACCCCTTTTTTTCCCCTTTTGGTGTGGGGCACATGTGGCAATGATCTGAAATGGATTGAACATTTGATGGTCACAAGTTATTATAAAAGTCTCAAAACATTAATTTTTTTGGGGAAAACAGATAAACATGTATAAGTCTAGTGAATTTTATTTAGAAGCTTGATCAAATTCGACCAAACTACAACAAAATATATTTCTTCTAACTTTTGTTGGTGCATTTTTCACTAGTTTTCTAGGAAAAAAAGGTTGGTGTGATTCATGTCAATTAATGCATGGCTTAGCTCAAAGTCAATTGTTTTTTTTTTAAATGAACCTCATTCATAAACCTGTCATCAAATTTGTCCACACCAACAAACAACATTGATTGGCAAATAAATTCCAATAAGAAAAAAATTTAAATGAAATTTGAACAATTAAGTTACCTTACAAAGGTTTCAATCATCAAATACTAAAGGAAAACACAATAAAAATCCCCAATTTTTTACATTTGGTTTTGAATGTGTCGCCAACAATATAGAGGAATCATTAAAATTTTCTACTTCATGTATGGCTTATACTCAGCATTGGCTAAATTTGGCTGAGGGGAATCACCATTTTTTTGCATCTTCTAATAACCACTTTGGTTACAAACACAATTTCTTTATAAAAAAACCATTGTCATCAAGCATTCCTACATAAATGCACCTCTTAAACCCTAGCCTCATAGTAGAAACAAGCTATGTGTTGGGTAATGGCTCATGAATGCATACTAAATGTTTAATTAATTCTACTTTCACCCAAGAAATGTTCATCTCCAAAACTGCTTACATTTATTAGGTTGGGCTAATATTCCTTTTTTGAGTTACTTGATCGTTGTCCATTCTAATCACTTCATGTGCATGTTCACATTATTTTAGTTTTCTTTGAAGGTACCATATTGATTGGCTTATCAGTAATGATTTGGGACATTGGCCATTCCCCAATAGAACAACCTCTTTGAACCCCATACGAAAAATATGAAAAATTGTGGTATGTTAATTATGGCATGCCCTACCAGTATACATAGATGATAATTCAACCACATGAGAACAAAATGAAGTCCTATTTTGAATGTCTTGGGCGCAAACTTGGGTACATGTGGAACCCTTGATGTACATGTTATCCAATGGGAACATGATAGGAAAACATTGGGAACAAAGGAAAAATATGAAATTATGTCCCTTGGCCAAAAGAGAAAGTTGGACACATCATATTTATGCATGTTGGGCCTTCTTGTTATACCATGAAACTTTATATTTCCATAATTTTTCATTACCACCCACATCACATGTATGTTACCCAATTATAACACATATCCACAATATTAAATATTAAATTTTTGTAATTGCTTAATTAAAACCTAGTTCTAAATTATAAACATTTTTTCTAAATATTTTACCTTTAAATATCTCCTTGAAAAAGAACCCATACTTTTTAAAATAGTAGTATTTTATGGTAAGCATAATTTATAATTTTTCAGGGGCTCATCCAAAAATCAATCGTGTAGGTGGCTTTGGCTGAACAAACAACCATGTTGGTACCATGGTAAGTCAAAAACCCATCGGATTGCTCCTTTAAAAACATTGCAAATATTCATGGATGAAGGGCATCTACTGATCCATAATAACAATTATTTATTATTTTTTTAGTGGAGGCATATTTCTTGGCAGGTTGTAGCCAATCATAAAGGAAGGTTTTTAACAAATCTCTACTATCTATGGTGGCGTTGCCTTCTAATAGTGTTATCTAAACTTGACACTGCTCGACTACTCTAAGATGTGTAATTCATGCTTCATCGATAAATACTAGCTAGCATCACTCATGTTCCATCCATAATACTAGCTCCAAATATATGTGGTGTGGAACCATGGATGGGTTAAGGGGAGTCAGTTGACAAATAATAACAACTATTTTTTTTATTGCCTGCAAACTACTTCCTAGAATAGGCAAGGTGTGGACCATGTGCAAAGGAGAAGTGTTCAATTCTAGCATGTCAACAAGGACAGACATGTGCACCTTTAGAGGAGGAGACATTTGATGCATAGAAAATGGAACCATTTGTGGTAGGGGTTCTTGTTGGGATTTTGTGAAGTAACCAAAGTGATGACCATCTAGAAAGTAATGTAGTTAGATTTGGTTATATCATAGATATGAAGATAAGAAAAAATATAATTTATATACTATTGAACTTAATATAAAAGTCTCGCAATTTACATTTTTTTAATTTTAAACAATTGACAAATTTGAGTCACGTTTCCATGAAAAGTCCTTTCCATATTTCGAAATCAAATTAATATGTTCAAAAGTCGGCAAAAATGTTGGGTCATTGTAGGAAGACTATGTAAACATAAGAAGTCATCTATTATGTAGACCTAGGAACATGCACAAACCATGGTAGGCAATGATTAACTTGCCATGTATTCGTGCACAATGATCACAATGAAAGTGGGCAATATTGTAATCATTTGACGTGAGTCATGTTCCCCACAAAGATTTCATTGTTGAAGACTGGTTACTACCATCAGTTTCAAAAGTAGCCTTCTTAAAAAATTCAACCATATCTTCGATTTTCTTCTGAAGTTGAAAATTTTCAATTTCTAAGGTTCGAATATGGGGTGCAATAGTCTCTTAGTATTAAAAAACATATTTTTGGTTGAAGTTTAAACATGACCCTGTAAAGGTTCCACCTCTGTAATCATGACCAAACACTCCATCAATGAATCCTAGTGTTAGTATGGTTTTCCTCTTTCAATGTTGATTCCAACCTCCTATTGCTTTGCCACGTGTAGGGTAGTTAGTAAGGCCTTCCTAATCCATCATGTGAAACTATCCTCCTTGACCAACAAAAACTACATCCCCACCTTCTCGTTGCAACCCTTCGTTCATTTGCTTCTTCATACTCCTTGTCAACATGATTGTCATCTTGCACATACAAAAGTGGTTCACACGTACAATAAAAAAATTTATAAAAAAGTTGCACAAACAATGAAACTTTTGAAAGAAATAATACTTGTTTTTCTAATGAAGAAAAATAACTTCTACTAAATCTATTAACAAGAAAACTATTAAACCAAAAATCATGGTTCTATGTCTATGGTATGGTCACCAAATGTCAGGCCCACCTAGTGAATTGTTGGGTGTTTTGGGTACTTGATTGAAAATTTATACAAACTTGAACACCTCAAATATGCTAGTGTTCAGTGACACATAGTCATTTTAAAATAGGGGGAAAATAATTAGGCAAATAACCTACCATTGTTTCTTGAGGAAAAAAGTAGATAACAATAAACAACTTTAATTGTAGCCAAAAGTTGGTAGTCAAAATAAGTAGGAAAGAAAACTTCAATGCACTTTGCAAAGCATGCCATGCCATGTCAATTTAAATGTTTTATTCAACTAAAAGTTCCAAAAGACACCTTAATAAATAGATGACATGTGTAAAAAATCTATCAACATATTTTCAATGATGAATCATCACACGAGCAAAAGTCAACCTAGCTTAACTTAGGTAGCTTAGGTAGTTAATTTAACCAAAAGTCAACCTAGCCTAACCTAGGTAACCTGGATAATTAGCTTAGCCAAAAGCTAGTCTAACCTAGTTAGCCTAAGCGATAACCTAGGCTAGGTCACTTAGGTTAAAAACAAACTTTGACCTCCTAGTTTAGGCTCCTTAAACTAGGTTATTTAACCTAGGTTAAATCACCTAGGTATCATAAATTGTAAGAACAAGGACTTGAACCCCTCACCTCCACTTCGAGGTTCAAGTCTTCATCCATTGCACTATCACATTTGTTTAATACTAAGTCTATTGACACAAAATTACAAAAATCAAAATTTTTAGCTTCAAATTAAATTAGGCCATTTTAGGTTGACATAGGTTAACCTACTTACTACCTACCAACCTAGCCTAGATTAACTACAACTTCCCTAGGTTGATTTAAGTAAACCTAGACTACTAAGTTGATTTCTAGTTGTTAAAGACAATTTTAGTCATTTAAAAAATCGTGTTGGACATTGTAGTTGCATAGGACAAATCATAAAAGACATGTTTTAGCATTATGAACACTTTTGACCAATCAATAAATGCAATTTTATTGAAATTAGTATCACGAGTCATTAGGTGGACTAGTAATTGCTAAATACATTCTTCGTCATTTCCTTAATCATGTTGGACATTGTAGTTGCATAAGACGAGTCATAAAATACGCGTTTTGGCATTATGAACATTTTTGACCAATTAATAAATGTAATTTGATTGAAATTAATGTCATGAGTCATTTGGTTAACTATTAGTTCTAAAAATATTCTTCATCGTTTCCTTAAGTGTGTTGGACATTGTAGTTACATAGGACAAGTCATAAAAGACATGTTTTGGCATTATGAACACTTTTAACTAATTAATAAATGCAATTATTCATGAGGTTGACTACTAGTTGTAACACCTTGTTGACACATGGCATGCCACACCATCATCATTATTAATTGTTATTGGTTGCAAAAAAATGATATTTTAAATTCATTCAAATATTTTAATATAAATTCAGAAATAATAATATATTTACCCAAAAATTGAACAAGTTGTCATATTGATTATATTTGCAAAACCATGATGCCACATTGCATTTTGATGTCCTTTGCAACTACATAGTAATCTTTATGACCAGATAGTTATAAACATAGTCGAAAAAGACAATGATCATTTTTCAAACCAATTTCAAAACTCAAGATGTGTTGTTGTGTAGGCAATATTTTTACAAAACACCATGTCAAGCTTTAATTTATGCTTCATGTCCACATTGTCTCCTTTTGGCTTTTTGGGAGTTGATGTTAAAGTATGTAAATCCTTTCTATGGGTACCCAAATTTGTTGATGGCAAGACTATATTCAAAGCCCTTGTATGTTTCAACTTTTCATTGTTCAAATTGTGATTTGAATGTAAGAACTTTGGTGGGTAAATGCATTATGAGGTTAAATATATTATACCCTCAAAACATGTTAACCTACTAAAACATGGCAATTAGCAACCCCTAGAACTTGCCTATCAAGAATCACTAACTTTTACTTCATGTTTTGCAATTGTGAAAGTCAAAACATGATCCTGAATATGAAGGAATGATGAAATTGGTGTAGACATGATTCAAAACACAATACTTGTTGTAGGAATTCTGTAATTAATCACAAGAACATACCCATTAGTATCGTAACATGTTTCATTATAAATGATAGAAAGTTGAAACATGGAAGTCAAATTTGAATGATTAATGACTTTGGTCTTGACCCTATTGGAAACATGATATTTGTGTGGGAAAAAGTTTGAAACTTATCAAAATTCAATGATCAAAACATAACTACACACTTTGTAACATGTTTCACATGAATTAATACTAGTTACTTTTTAATTGACAACTAGAAATTAGACTAATTCTTTTCTAGCGGTTTATAATTAATAGTAACTTGTCAAAACTTAAAGAACTATTACAATGTTGAAGATTCACATAGACAATGTGTGATGCAATACCATTGTGTTGCAAATTCTCTCAAGGGATAATTTCTGGTGAAATGGGGTGCTTTTATATCTTATCTATTTTTGGAACTTGTTTGATTGGTTGGCTTCCATGTCTTGTGAATCATTTCTTATGGATAACCACAAATTCCTTGGGAACTTTGTTACAAATCTCTAAGGGTGGGGATTTTGACAATGCATTTGCCTTTACCTTATATTCCAAAATATTTTCACCTTTCGCAAAATGCACACCCTTTGTTGCGTTTCTTAATGGTGAGTACAATTTAAATTTAAAAGGTTTTTCTTCGAAATCTACAACTTTGTCACACCCCTTCATTCGATGCTCATTGATTTTCATTTTCAAATTCTTCTTACATGACAATAAATATAAACAAACTCCTTCCTATCCGTTCGGCATTGATTATGGCATTCTTAAAGTAATCATAGTCATTCTTCATGAGTGTAAGTTTCCACAAAAACTATTTTGTTTATTTTCACATTTTTTACTATCAAGTCCATTCCTTCGTTTTCCATGTTTCCTCTATTTGATTGTTCTATTAAGAATAATGGAAGACAATATGAAGGGAGCACTATGCTTGGATCACTTCATGCTTGTGTTGGAAAAGAAAGAAAGTTCATAGCTGTAACAAAACCAAGAAATGATACAAAGAAACTAAACCCTAACCAAAACATGGGTTGTAAATAGTTGTGACAATTGACACACAACACATGCCATTGGTAATCCATTCTACCCAAATTTAAAAACCTATTCCATTACTTTCATTAATTGTCAAAATGGAATAGTTTGATGAAAGATGGACCAAGCATGGGAAAGTTGAAAAAAATTAAAAGCATCATGGATGGGGCATGGATGTGTTTTGCATGGGGGCACATGGAACATGTGTGCATGGGGTCGAAACTCAAAACTTTACATGTTTTGTTGGGTGGTATGTTTTGGGTATTGGACTACCCATGCATCAAAACTTGTTTTGAGTTGCCCACCAAAATTTACCATGTTTCAATGGGTGGTAAGTTTCAATGTTTAGGTTTTCAAGGGATGTGTTTTGAGGTGGGGCGCTTTTAGACGATTGAAATTGACATCAAACCGTCATCAAAACATGATATATTTTGGCATTAGCCTATGGGGGGGTGTGTGGGGGGGTTTGTGCTGGTTGTGTTTCAAAACTAGCACCAAACCACCTTGAACACATTCATGACTCATTGTTAAAATAATGTTAAAGGTTAGTATAATAACATTCGATTATTATCTGATAAAATTCATTTATCCATTGATTATGAACTAATAACCAACATCATGTACACGTAAATGCCCATCTAGCCATAAACTGGATCAAAATTTGTTGACCGTACTAATTAACTTTTGGCATATCTACCTTACTAATGTAGCCTCCTCTAATTTTCAAACTACGAGCCTCACGTTGGGGGAAGCCTTGGGAGTTGGTGTTATACGTGGATTACTCTTTTGTTTGGCTTCGTCAACTACTAGTTTCCGAGGGCCCAAAGTCATGGGCAAAATATGTAGTGTACACACAATTCACTACACGACATTGCTTGTTTGCTTTTTTTTTTGCATTAAAATTGTTCACCCCAATTTTGGACCCCACTGATTAGGGGTCTTCTAACTATCTAGTACTAGTGAGTGCATTCACGTGACTATTCCATCTCATACTTTGGTTCTATCTTCCTCTTTGTCACGATTTGAAATTGTAGATGTTGTTGTGTTGTAATAAAGTAGTTGTCGAAAAGAGAGAAAGAAGAAGAATAAGAAAAGAAAGGAAAATTCCCAAACAAGTATTTCTAGTTTGGACAATTTCGTTTTGTTGGTCTCAAGTTCGGCATAATTGACTTTGCTCTAGATTCTAAACAAGATGTACCTTTTATGTAGAAGAATTGAACTATATGGGTAGCAAAATTATGTGGTTGTGAGAGTCAATAAAGTTGAAGTTTAGAATTTGGACATTTCTTTTTGGGTCCTGAGTTGGGGAATTACATCATGTTCTTGAATTCGTGGCTATGGCGGTTTCACCATCTTTCGCGCCCACCTTTGTTGTTGTGATCAAGGTCCATCTTTCTAGCGAGCTCTTGCACAATAGAACTTCTCGCTAGTCAAAATGCTTCAGAGCATCAACATTCGCAAAAACTTTCGAGCATTTTTCCTAGGATAAGGTGGTGGGACGTGTTTTGGAGTTCTAGTTATCGAAATCCGAGCATGAAAGCTAAGAAGAAAGTAGCGTTAGGGGAAGATAGTTATGGTAATGAAAATGAACATGCTTCTTCTATAGAGGTTTGGAAGTTCGGAACAATAATGACGTAATTTAGATTTTAGGGGATAGTTGTTTTGCGTGGTGCTAACACCGAGTTTCAAATTATGAGCGACTCAATCAATGCAAGTTGAAGATTTGCTGACTAATAAAATGTAGAGTGGAGTATGGTTGAGGAAGATGACCTCAAGCTTTATTTATTAGAATATGCATCATGTCTTCTTCAACACAACACACAAAAGCCCTACACGAAGTGAACCATGGTACATTATAGAGGAAGATGACCTCAAGTTTTTTTTAACTAGGACAAAGCAATCTTGTTTTCTTCATCATCACACAAAAAACCCTACACAAAAGTGAATCTTTAGTACTCAGTAGAGGAAGATGACTTCGAGATTTATTTAACTAGGACATGCCTCCTCTTCTTCAACATTACACACAAAAATTTACACAAAGTCAATCTCTGATACATTGCAAGGTTGAAAACCACACATAATGTGGTGTGAAGTTTTTTTTTAATCAAAACTTATGTTCATCTTGTTGGATTGGAAAACTTGGTTTATTGATATGAGGTCTTCTAATGGATGCACCCCTCTTTTGCAGTTTATAGATTTCCCAAGTGGAAAAGTGTCATACATAAACGAGTTGCAATTTTTGTCATAATCTTCACTTGTTTGGGTTCCATGCTTTCAGTTCCTAGATGAATATGGACAAGTTGTTGAGCATACTTACCTTCCAGAGGTGAAGTATGATGTGTTTTTTTTTTTTGGTAGGTGGAATTTTTGGCAAGATGCTGGAAAAGACAAGGTGAAGTCGTTGAAGATGCATGCATTTTGCTAAACTCAAAATATCGGTGTACTTCATCATGGGCGGAAAATTGATGAAATCTATGGTTTCTTCTTGATCACAAAGTAATTGGATCTCCAAACTTGTGCACATGGAGAAATTGCTAGCTCTGAAGATGTACCGTAACATGGTGTTACTTCATACCATGGACACTTTGTTTTATGAAGCACAAAGACAAGGCCAATTTACATTCTATGTGACGACCATTGGTGAAGAAGCAATCAACATTACCTCTGCAGCAACTTTAAGCAATGATGATATTGTTTATGCACAGGTCTATTATTTTACATTTATATTGGCAGTCCAAACATACACACAATGCCACATACTTGATGATGGAAAAGGCTTCAATTATGCTTGTCAATGGTAGTATGTTTTTGGAATTCAATTAAAGGTGTCAATCTTGTGTGTGTGTGTGTGTGTGTGTGGTGAACAATACCAGGAGCCTAGTGTCTTGTTGTGGTGTGGCTCTAGCTTGAATGAATTTGCAAATCAGCGCTTTACCAACAATCTTGACTATGGGAAGGGTTGCTAGATGTTAGTACATTATGGTTCAAGCAAGCTTAACTACCCGATTGTTTCATCTCCAATAGCGTAGGTTCTCTTTTGCAAATTGGGTGTCAAAACAAATGAATGATGATTGCAAAGCCCTTGTGGAACAATGGCACAATATGATGTTGAGTTAAAAGATTCTATGATTTTGCTCAATTGTGTTTGGGTCACACCAAGTTAAAAGGAGTTGATTTGTTTCATATGTTTACTAGCCATCTCAAAGCAACATTACTTTTGCACTAGTCTGTTCTAATTATCTATAGGTAACTAATTGCGATTTTCTTCTTGTCTTCTTTCTTTCCAATTTCCCTTTTATTTGATCTTTCTCTTAGGGTTGAAAATGTTGTTGCATGACTTCTTTCTTTGAGCTTGAATTTAATTCATATTACAAGCTTTAGGTCAATTCTCTTCTGCTTTTGGACCAACATATTGCAATCACCTTCCATGAAATTTTCTCAACATGCATATTATATTAAATGAACTTGAATTTTTTTTAATTACTTACATAAATAGGTAGGTTATAGGTAGGGTAGCCTAAATAGACACCAAATTTCATGGTGTGTAACAAAACAATGGTCTTGTTATAGTATTTAATAGCAAGGATGTTTGGAATTTATGAAGAAAGTGAGAGGGGGTCAATGAAAAACATAAAATAGATAAAACAACCTTATAAGCATATAGTTAATTCAAAGCAACTTAGCGATCAAATAAACAAGGAGGATAGGATAGTAGTGGCAACTTGAGTTTCATGATGAATGGAACATTTATTTATATTAGGGTTAACCTCCATAAGGAGCTACAATTACATGCAGAATCCTAGTTTATGCCGCAATGATAATTCATAATTGTAGGAAATTTAAGATGCATTGAATGGTGTGAACTAGGTAGTCTGCTTTAGTATTAGGAAATAGTCAATGAATCAAACCGCGTAATCAACAATAATGTCTAACGTCGGGAATTGAAGACCATGCGAATATGGAGGTGTCTTCAGTTTCATAACAACTTTCACATACGGTTTCAGGCTCATCACCAGAAGCATGGTCAACCTGCAACAAAATCACCAAGGTGCGAGAGTTTGGAGAAATGTAATAATACCAAGTTCGAAGGGGATTGACTTCAAAACAGGCGTGCACCTCTCGTGGTGTGGGTCTTCATCACGAGGACGTTGCATCAATATGAAATCTAAAGATGTATTTTGGGGTCGGCTTTTCATTCATTTGCGTAGCTTGAGGCCTGTAAGATGTGGCCATGCGTGACGCCATAATCTCAAGCAAAAAAAAAGGAATCTTTAACCAAACCAAATCGACAACAAATGTGTGGGGGACTTGTGACATCGAAAGGCATATTGTAATTTATAGGCCGAAGATAAAAAAAAAGGAATGTGTAAATAATGGCCTAGAACTATGGTAAAATAAAATTGTGAGGTCAAAAGAAAAGGATGAAGGCCTAAGTAAATTGCTTGGGGGGCAAGTGGAAAAAGGTGAAAAGGAAGCTTTTCTTTCTCCTTCCTTTGGCCTCCGAGCATTGGAAACTTCTCCTTCTCCTTCCATTGGCCTCCGAACATTAGAAACTTCTCCTTTTCCTTCCATTGGCCTCCGAACATTGGAAACTTCTCCTTCTCCTTCCATTGGCCACCAAGCTTTGGATCTACCTTCACCTCCCTTCTCCTTCTCTTGAAAAGGCGACTCGGATCATTGGAGGTTTCTCTTTGAAAAATGTAATTTTCGATTCAAATCTTGAGAGAACTTATTCCCACAACCTTCTTTGGTAGGAGAAGAATGGGTAAACTTGAGTAGATGGTAGAAAAAAGGAGAGTAGATTGGATGGTGGGAGTAATTTTGAAAGAATGGAAATGAATAGGGATAGGTTGGAAGCTTGAAATCCTAGAAGAAAAACTTTAGAAAACCTCTCTGGTTTTATAACATAATTTATTACTGGTTTTGTTGTAGATTTTGAGATTTGGTAGGGAGGTGCACCTTGAAGTTAGCTTTCTAATGAGGTAAGGCAAGCCGGATTTGAATAACGTATGTGTTAGGAACAATATTTCAAGTGATTGGTGGTTGTAGCTAAGTTGAACATGGTGTTGAGTCCTTAAAAGTTTGTTTAAATGAATGAAAATTTAACATAAGATTCCAAGGCTTGGAGTGTTTGAATCTAGAAAATATATTTATTAGTTTTAAGTCGTGAACGATGCATAGGAGGCAAGGTATCTAGTTTCGACTACGAACGCAATCTAACATTTAGAAATATATTTGCATTTTTTTTTCCTTCATAAGTAGCATTTGTGCTTTCAAACATAGTTGCCTTGTAAAACCGAGAGTAGAGGGACAAAAGTCGCCTCACATTTAAGTAATTGATAAATAATTTAAAATGATTGATCAATTACTATAAATTATAAATAAATAAATAATATCAACGGCTAATAATTGATTATTTCCTAGGAATTACTAAATATTAAATATTAAATATTAAATTATTATTATTAACTATTAGTTAGTAAATATGTAATGTAAATGGCTGATTTCCTATTAAATATTAAATATTAAACATTAAATTATTATTATATATTATTAATTACCAATTTTTTAATTTTTAATTAATGGTTATTATTTATTTATTTATTATTGATAATCTATTATCCACTATTTATCACTAATTATATATTGACTACTATTAATCATTATAAATTATTATCAAGTCTTAGCCAAAAAAATAGATGAATTTTATAATTTGATAACAATAATTAATCAATTAACAAGTTGATGGATAAATTAATTATTGGTTATAAATTGACATTTATTTGGTGCCTAATTAATTATATAAAATATTAATCATAAATTACTGAATATTAACTATTAATTATTAAATATTAACTAGTTAATGTACTAAGTTTAAGTACCTACATGTGTTTAAAGGTAGCATGTAAGTAGCCTATTGAATTTTATAAGTAATTACTAGGTGTAACATGATTAACCTAGGGCCTACTAGCTATGAACTTAAATTTGGTATGTACCTTATGCAAAATAAACTTATAAGTTAAATAACCAAATTAGTGTGGTTGATTTGACTAAGTGTCAAATCAAAATGGCCATTGAGTATGGTCAATTTGATTAAACCTTGGTCATCTTGATGGACCTTTAGCCTTTTTGACTAAATGTTTGGTTTTTCACATGTTCAAAAAGGTCACTTTAGTCAAATGTCTTGGTCAAAAGTAACTTATGTCTTCCATACCATAGGCCCTTAGTCAAAACAACCATCCCCCTTAGTCAATGTGAACAATTTAGTCAAGTTGAACCTTTTAAAAAATCATGTTTTCTTGTGATGCTTGTATTACAATTTCATTGTCTTTCCTCCAACAATGATCTAGTGTTGCATCCATTTTAAGGTGAATAAGGACATCGCAAACAAACATGAATTGTCCAAAATGTAGCATGGAATATCTAAAGTTATGAAGAAACGATTTTAAAACTTGCATTATTGTATTGTTAGATCATTGTCACTTTGGATTAAAATTCTTAAATGTCAATGCTCATAAACTCGAATATGGATAGATTCAATATAGAGTATGTGTGTCTTTAAACTTTTGGATGTCTTTCTCTATCACAATAATCTTATATTCATCTTCTTCATAAAAAGATGTTGTGTCCTCTATTTCTTTTTTGCTTAAAATAATTAATAGCTCACCATTTTTTCAAGATCTTTTCCTTATGTGCTGCTTTGCATTTTTTCCCTTTTTTCTTTGGAGGGAAGAAAACTAAAATTGTCTGCAGATTATTCCATCAAATCTTTGATTGCGCTTGAATGCTTGCATCTTGACATAATTGTCATGATTTCTTCATTGTCTTTAGCATGCTTATTCACATCACTTTTTCGAAGGTTTTTTAGTGGAATAAATAACTTTTCATTGTTTGTTTTTTTAGACATCTTTCCTAACTTCATTTTTTTGCTATGACATCAAGCTTAACTGTTCCTTGCTTTCTTTTTTCTATCTGATTCATCCTTTGTACAAGAGTTTATAGCTTGAATAAAATTTTTTCAACCTTTCAAATTAAAAAAATTATCCATGTTCAAAATTTTTGCATTAACATCACACTCATGGGTGTTCAAGCTGTTTTAATCAATGGTCCATTTTCATTTTTACTAGTTATTTTCTTGAACCCACACACATAAATATTGAACAAAACATAATGCCACGTTGTACATTGACATGGAATTTTTTACCATGGTGGATGGTGTTAGGGAATATTATTTGTTGTGAATGTGAACATGAGTTGGAGCAAGTGAGATCACCAAACATGTTTCCTTATTGACCTATAATTTATGCAAGATATTTTTAAATGTGCTACTTGGTACCAATTCATTTCTTTGAAATTGGATGCCATTATAATGCATTATTCTTTCTAGATCTTTAACTTTGAACACATTTATTTTCTTATCATTGTGAAAAATACTAATTGCATATGCATACATAAAACCTTTCATTCATTGTTGTTTAAGTTGTTTTCAATTGTAATTTACATTTTGGGTTTTATTTCCTTTTGCTTATTTGCTTCCATATATGTATCCCTCTAGTTTGTTATAATTGTTACAAGTAAAATACATTTTTTATCCATAATTGAATCCATTTTAATTCAATATATTTTCCAATTGATTACATTTGAATTCTACACTTAGAAATCTTGATTACTAAGAGTATTACACAATGCAATTAAATAAACTCTATTTTATCATCAATGGTTTAGATGTTGCATTTTCTGACTATCCCACACTTATTGTGGTTTTGGTGGTGGTCCAATCATCCATCAATTCATAGGCAGTTGGAGGACCTTTTTCTGTCATGTTGTGGGACCCATGCCCATTTGCATGGCATTGCATATTCCTTGTTAGAAACATCTGGACAAGTATATTTTGCAAACTCTTGCATTGATTATTTCTATTGATTAAAAGTTGATATTACGAAATAGCTTCAATTGATCCTAGCTTCTTCTTTTCAACAATGCCATGTGTTGTTTTTCGGACATTTTCAAGTTCTTATGAAAAATGGGATACTTATAGTTTTGCTAATGCTTTTCACTTGTATGTATGCATGTGATCACAAACATATGATGATAACCCCCCTTGATCTTGATGCCACAATTTGATAGTGATTTGGCTACTTGACCCATAACATTTTTCATTTGTTCTTTTTGAATCTTTTCCTTCTTCAGATGCTAACTATGATGGTGTTTTCAGCCCTCCTCCTCCTCCATTAAGGTTCCTTCTTTTTGTTCTACCAATACATTTTGGTTCTCATCATGTTTTTAAATAGGAAACTAATATTTGTCATCATTAGCTAAATCACTTTCATTTTTTGGCCACTATTTGCGTGAAGTTTCTACCAATGAATATTGTTCCATTTTGTTCATCCCCAATGGATTTTTTCTTGGCATTATAAACGGGTTCTGTAGTTGCAGTTTGTCAGTTCAATTGGCCACAAATTGTCCCCAAAAGCTTGTTACAAGTTGTTCACAAAATCCAGGTTGAACATTTGTATCATTGTGGCAAAGACTTTGTATTCTTACACGTTATTTGACTTAGTGCCAATTCGTCTCTTTGAGATTAGATGCCATTGTAACACATTACTCTTTTTAGAATTTTAATTTTGAACACATTTAATGTCTTTTCAATGTGAAAAGTACCAATTGCATATGCATATGCATAACCTTTCATTCATTATTGCTAAAATTCTATTTTTCGATTATAGTATACATTTAGGGTCTTATTTCCTCATCCTTTTCTTTTCATGTATGTCCTTCTAGTTTTGTTATAATTGTCACAAACAAAATACATTTTTTATCCATAATTACAATTGAATCCAATTTATTTCAATCCATCTTTCATTGATTACATTTGATTTTTACATCTAAACACTACATATTACTATATTTATTACATAGTGCGAGTAATAAACATTATTTTATCATCAAATTGTCAGGTGTGTTAGTTTATTTGTTCAATTATGTCTTCATTACTTGAATATAACTGGGTTAGTTAAGCTAATTAGTTAAACTTGAACTAATTTAGGTGTGAACAAGGTTTAAGATATTTGTCATGAGATACAATCCCATCTTATGTGACTTCAAATCACATTTGGTGATTTGAGATTCCACAACATAATTTTTGCATTATAGTTTTTGTATGTCATATTTTTTTATTATCCCACATTTATCATGGTTTTGGTGGCGATCCAATCATCTGTCAATTCACAGGTGGTTAGAGGATTTTGTTTCTTTCATGTTTTTGGATTTAGGCCCACCTACCTGGAATTGCATATAATATTTGTTGGGGTTTTGCAATTACCTTTATTAATAATTCATAGAAGGTTGTCGCAACCCTAACCTTGGGTTTGCGACCAAGGCAAGGGCTTACAAAGGTGCGGGCCAAGAGTGAAGCCCAAGATTCACATTTCATGCTCCCAGGAGTGAATCTTCAGAGGGCGATTTCAGGGGTCAAAAATCATTTTATTGAAAAATTATTTATATTATTGGTAAGCTTTTGGATTATAGATGTCTAAAATGGGCTTGCATGACCCATTTGAGTACTTAAAACACAAGTTATGGCTATAAGAAGGGCCGAAAGTCAAATTCCCAATTTGACTCCCGACCACTAAAAGTTGGGCATCACCATGATTTACTTGCATGTAGGTGGCATGCCATGCCACATACCGTTGGAAAGCTTTTGACGAGGGCTACAATTTTTCTTTAGAAATCACCTCAATTAGAGGTTTTCACAAGAAATTATAGGCTTCCAAAATCATAAAGTCCCAATTTCAGGACAAAATGGCATTTGGGTGCAAGCCCTGTGGCTAGGCACAAAAAATACTATAAGGGGGAAGGTGGTGGCTTCCCCCAAGTCTAAGCCGTGGTGAGTCTTGTGAGTTCGTGTTTGCCCCGTGCCTCGTCCATGCATCAAAAGTGGTTCAACTATGCATTAACCAATGCAACTTGTTGTTTAGTGTGTGTAGGTCTGTGTGAATAATTGACCAACTTGTCATTCACCCTAGTCCCCATCTTGGAGCTCCAGCATGCCCCTCTACCCTTGAAGTGTTGCAAACCATGGATTGTACCCCACTTTTTTATCCTTTTGTTGTTTTCACGTTTGGATTCGCAATGGAGTCTATCAAAGAGTTTAGGGGTGCATCAAAGGTGGCCAAGTTTTTTATTGATGTGTCTTTTAGAACATTAATAAAATAGTGTTATGGGAGTGGGGTTTCTAGGTTTGCATGTTGTATCAAAAATTGCATTGCATGTTTGAACATACCCAATAATAGTCTTTTATTTCATGTTCTATCAATTAGGGGTTTGGCCTTGGCCTTTCATTAACAATATATGGACTTTGTTCTTTAGTCTTTGCATTTGCCCACTACTAGGCAGCCCCCTCATTTGTGTTATCCATTGTCTTTTTGTAAAGTGTCCCATTTCCCAATTTCTAATAATCCGCGTGAAGGGTCAAATTGACTATTATCTTGAGGATTTTGCCATGGTCATTCTATTTTGTTAAAGGGGCAAGTAAACTACGTTATTTTGGACTTACAATGCATTAAGGATAAGGATAGGTCATTAGACAATTAAGGATTTGAATTTTGGATTCTTGTTGAATTTTGTTATTCATGATGAAATGACTTAAGGACGACCCAAGAGTGGGAGTTTTGGGAAAATGAAATTCATTTGTAAACACACAATTTTGGAGAAAAAAGATAGATGTAAATATTTTGTAGCAAAAACTATAGATTTTGATGTTTAATACTATAGATTTAATTTTACTATTGATTACACTTCAATAGATCATGGATTTGTTTACTGTAATTTTGTTGAAGTTTTCAATAAAATAAGAAGTATGAGGAAAAATTACCTAAAACCATTTACATATGCAAGGTACATAGCTGAAACCAGGGATCATGAATCTATGGACTTGGACGTAACTAGATTACTTTCAAGAGTATGTGCATTCTATGAGGAAGGACATGCAATCATGGATTGTCCTTTTGCGCCTTTTCACATCAAAGTAGGTATTGTTAAGCACGTGGAGTTACAGAATGTGGTAGGAGCATTCATGGATCAATCATAGGAACAAGAACTAGGAATTCTTATGATCTAAAACAAATTGAGAGGCATGGAGTTGGGAGGTTAATAGTTGGCATATTCGTTCATCCATTCAATTCAGGAACATAGTACCAAAAGTGTATTCACATCCACATTTTGCACCATAGAATATACTAATGGGTAACCATAGAATGGGGCATCATCAAACTTGAATTAACTTAGTTTCACCAATAATATCAGAAGCAACAATTGTGGAAATTTGGAAACAACCTATTGGAATAGAGGTTATTCAACCATTTAATGTTGTAATACCAACCACAAGAGTGGAAAATTTTATTGCACCCAACACAAATTTTGTTAAAGGTGGAATACTAATTGGATTTACAACAAACTTGGGTCATGGATCAAGTAGGGTCTTAACAAGAAGGAATTTGAATGGGAGTTTGGGACTACCAACAACAACCATTAGAGTTATTGGGGCACCCTAGATGGTGTTTACCAATCTGATAATGACCACTCATGTAAATAGGACTACACATCAACCATCGATGAGTTCAATAATTGTTGGAAGGTACAAAAGTATAGATGTTAAAAATCCAAGAAGAGGATATCAAAAACCATTTGTCATAACTATAGGAATCTTCAATCATAGAAATGGCCATTTTGTGAAGCAAAACACGATAGTTCTTAAGTACACTAACTTCAAAAAAAATGTTGACCCAAATGTTCATGTCAAAGTGTTTAGTTCCATAGTGAAGGCAAATGAAAAAACTTCTGAAGAATATATCATCATTTAGTTGTACGCTATGAAATACAACATCGAATTGGTGCCACAATTATATGTTAGAATTTCTTAATTGTACTTTTTTCGAGATTACACATGCATTTGCCAACATCATCAAAAGACTCAGAATGATGAATAAATATACATGGAGCTGAAGAACATGAAGTAAGAGGAGACTAAAAGGGTGGAGGTTTATTATGAACAAATTCAAAAGTTGGTTCATGGTTTATAAGTACCAACCATAGATAACTTTCTTAACTATTGTGTTTAGAGTGGGTTTACAATCATACTTTAAAATTGTGATTGCAAGGATGAGACATTCAACACTATAACAACATAAGGAGGCAACGATGTTGTGTGAAGAAGGAATGACTATTGCCAAAGCAAGGAATGCACTTTCAATACCATAAAACATAGAGTAATATAAGGAAGACTGACAAGTATTACACAATTTGTGGAATGAGTAATCATAATGTGGAAACATGCAAAAAGTAATAGACCATAATGGCAACCAAAGAGGTAGCACAATAGAGTCGAAAACCACAAAGACATTTTCATATGCATGCCACATATGTGGTTTGAATGGACATAAAATGACAGAATGTTTAAAGTTTACTAAGTTGTAAAAGATGTTTCATGGGATATTTGTGACATTAGCAAAAGTTCAACCTATTGTTGGATACAAATAGTCACTACAAATGTGAACGTGGTGGATGTTTATGTTATAACAAGAAGTAAGGCAATTAAAGAACATGTGTTCAAGGATAGAAAGCTAAGGAAATCAAAGAGTTTTGCTGATTAGGAGAAAGAAAAATAGTTGAAGAAGTCAATGGTGGAAACAATTCAACAAATTTAGAAAATATATACCTAGATAAAAGGGCCCTCCACATCCATGGAAGGATGGAACACAACCTAGCTAGGTATGCCAAATATTACTCTTGTGGAAGCACAAAAATCTTCGGAGATAATGAATTCCCAAGAAAAATTGATTACAGTAGAAGAGATTTTTCAAGACATTAGTAAACAAATGCTAAAAACAAGTTAAACTTGGGAAAATTGCTTTAAATAGCTCCTGAATAAAAAATGTATCTTTGGTAGAAGCTAAAAGTAGAAAAAACTCAAAATTTGAGCAAAGCAACCACAAAAAAACAAGTTAATTCTTCAGTACCAAAGGCAAGGACAACTACTATAATAACATATAATCATATGGCAATTATCCAAATACAAATTGGGAATAATACGATAGAAAATGTGTTGCTAGATGGAGGTTTTGGAGTTAATATCATCATGGAACATTTGAGATTGAGGTTGGGGCTTCTAAAACCTAAATCTACACCATATTGTCACAACCCTAGCCTTAAGCTTGTGACTAAAACAAAGGCTTGCAAAGTTGCGGGTTGATAGGTAAGCCCAAAAGTCATAGTTCATGCTTTGGAAATGTAGGAAAATGTGAGGGAATGAACTGGCACACTCACAAGTGGGTTCCCATCTTAGGAATTGAAGTCCCGATGGACTCCCAAATCTTTGGAAAACAATTTCAAGGGTCAAAATTCCTTGGATTAAAAAGTTCCTTATACCATTGGAAAAACTTTTGAAACGTAGATGTCAAAAATGGGCTCGCATGACCCATTTGAATACTTAAATCACAAGTTATGGCCAAAAGAAAGGTTGGGAATCAAAGTGCCCAATTGATTCCTTACCACTAAAAGTAAAAAATCTCCTTGAAATATGTGCATGTAGTTGGTGTGCCACATATTGCTAAAAAGCTTTTGATGAAGGTTACAACTTTGCTTTAGTCCTTGCCTTAATCAAAGGTCTACACAAGATGACTTTCCAAAATGTCGGGAGTCCCAAATTTGGGAATTTCGAAACAAGACTCCCTACTTGGGAGTCCCAAGACAAAATGACATTTGGATGTAGCCCATGTGGTTAATCGCAAAGAATACTATAAGAGGGGAAGGTGGTGCCTTCCCCCAAGTCTAGGCCATGATGAGTCTTGTGAATCCATGTATGCCCGTGGTTCGTTCGTGCACCAAAAGTGCTCCAACTATGCATTAACTAACTTGTTATTTGGTTTGTGCAGGTCCGTGTGAATAATTAACCCACTTCTCATTCATCCTAGTCCCTAGCTCGAAGCTCCAACACACCCCTCTACCCTCAAAGTGCTACAAGTTAACACTATTAGAAATTATATCTTTTGCAACCAGTCACTATGTAACTGGCATGCAACTAGTTGTCATTTACAACTATTTTAGTCATGTTTGCAACTATAAATTTGGTATTGTATAAATTTTCAGCCATATGGTTGTGTGTGCAACTAAATGTGCACAACATGGACACATATCATAAAAATAATGGTCTAAAATTATACAAACTTAAATTATTATATTTAATATATCTACATAGGCTATGTATAATAATATTATGTGCCTTTAGTACTAAGGTTAACCCCATGCTAACTTAGGCTAACTTAAACTAACCTAGGTTAAAATAATTGTAGCTAAACTAACCTAGGCTAAATAACAAAAAAATTAAACTAACCATGGCTCAATTAAATTTAGGCTAAAATTAACCATGCCTAATTTTATTAGGCTAAAATATTTATGGTTAAACTAAATTATGCTAAAACTAACCATGGTTAAATTAATTAGGCTAAACTAATTATGGTTAAATTAATTATGGCAAAAATAAATTAAACTATATTAGTTATGGTTAAATTAAGTTAGGCCAAACTAATTATGGCTAAATGATTTATGGCTAAAATGAATTAGATTATACTAATTATGGCTAAAATAAATAAATATATATTAATCGTGGATAAAATAAATTAGAATATATTAATTATGGCTAAATTAAATTAAGCTAAATGAAATTAACATGAAATAAATACAGCTAAATTAAATTAGGCCAAAATAATTATAGCTAAATTAAATTAGGTTAAACTATTTATGGCTAAATTAAATTAGGCTAAAACTAACAATGGTTAAATTAAGTTAGGCTAAACGAATTATGACTAAAGTAAATTATGTTAAACTAAACCATGGTTTAAATATATATTGCAAGTTTTTAATTTTTATTTGTCAAATATATTTAAATATTTTTTTTGGCAAGTAAAATTATTTTATTTTATTTTATTTGGAATATATTTTTCAGAAAAATTAAATTTGATTAAACAAAAAATTATTCTGAATCAATTATTATGATAATATTAAAATTTATTATAAATGTTCATAATTATCAATTAAATGTCTATTATAATTATAATGATAATCAATTATATATATATAATCAATAGGTGTTATATATTTAAATTCTATTATTTATGTTTAAATATTAATGTAAATGGGCTACACGAATTAACCTACAAGTACATAAACATCTTAAGCTAATTACTAATTTAAGCTAGATAATAATGTTAAAATCATATTTTCATTAAGTAGTTATAATTACTAAAAAATACTACAATCATTTTTGAAGTGCAAAAGACAAGGAGTAATGAAAAATTAACAAGAAGAAAAACATGAAAAATAAGAAAAATATATATTTTTTCAAGTTACAAAACATGTTTTTTTTTTTTTTCTTTGGACCCCTCCTACTTTCAAACGTCATAACTTTCTTATTTCTTATTCATTTTAAACGATTTAAAGTGCTATAGGAGCGCCAACTGAAGTTCTACAAATCACATTGATACTTTAATAGGAAAAACCAACATAAAAGGAACTTTTTGTGTTTTTTTTTAGATTCGGCCTTTGTAGTGTTCAATGGTCTTTTTTGAAATTTTGACCCCCCTTTACTTTGTGGGACCATAACTTTCTCATTTCTAATCCATTTTTGACAATTCTTATTGTGTTAGATGCACCAAGAGGAGGGCTTCAAGTTTTGTTTGGACACCAAAATCAACAAAACCCTCCCCTGACTGCTATAATCTAATACATTAGTTGCATCTAATGTGCAATTAAGTTAGTTCATGAGGTTTGCAATGGAATTTTTTATCCCATATCCTTTCGCTTCCAATTCTATTTGGTTCAGTATATAACTAGGAGTAATAACTTTGTAACAATGAAAAACCAAATGCCATTGGGGATGAGTGAATTGAAAAAGCTTGACCTTTATGAAATGGTTAATTTTCAAAATAAATTCGGATTATTCTAATCTTACTTATATAGCCTAAACCTAGTTATGTTCAACCTACTTACATACCTAAGTAAGTCTATTTACCTAATAGGGTTTAATAATAACCTACCTACCTAAGTAACACGTGTCAACATTTTATTAGCCATAAATTGGACGATTTAAATTTTATTAATTAATATTTAAAAATAGCTAGGCCTTAATTTCCACGTGTCACCATAGAATTGGTGTTTTTTTAATGAACACGTGTCAATTGGTCAATGAACGTTCCATGGTGTGCCACATGTCATCATCTTAGTGGCATAAATTTTAATGATTGAGATTAATCCAATGAATTTTTTTAATTGAAAACACAAAAAAATTAATTAATGACACTAGCTAGTTGTCAAAATTTTAAACATGTGTCATATTTTTATTAGTTGCATTGTAGTTGCAAGGAGAGTTGCACATAGTGCAACAACATTTGGATTAATATGTATGGATGAGCATGTATATTAGCACCGTATATACATGTTGCATATGTAATGTCGCATGCAATTGAATGTCATGTGCAACTTGTTTTATGCAACTACACAAATTTGCAGTTGCATGTGTCACATGCAACTGAATTTTAGTTGCAAACAACAATTGCAAAACCCAAAATTTCTAGTAATGTAAAGAACATATCCCTATTTTTTTTTTCTTTTGTTGTTTTCATTTTCGAAGTCGCATTTAAGTCTTACAAGGAGTTTGGGGGTGCATTAATATAATCTAAAGATAGTATATAAAAAACCACAAAACAAGTGGGTTTGATTATAAATTTGAAAATATATGTTCATGACATTCCTTACATAATTATGTTTAATGTATTTCAAAATAGTGTGGTAGATTCTAGTTATTCCATGTTGTTGGGAAGGCCATGGGATGTTAAAGTGGCACATGATTGGGGCAATAACATTATTACCATACAAGGGAATGGGACAATTAAAACAATTATTGTCACCAAGTGTTTGGGAGGTGAAGTAACAAGACCATAAATGTTATTGTGCTACAATTATCAAAATGATATCACAAATGAAGAATAAGATATCATCTTTGCTACAAAGCCAAAGTTGTTCTCAATAGGAACAATCAATTTACCTGAAACAATTCAATATGTGAAAACCACAAATATGGAGTCAAGGATACTAGTGTGAAGACTAGTAATTCAAAGTTAAAATTAGGGTTACAAATCATAGAACATCAAATAATTGGTAATAGATATGAACCAAAAATAATTCTAGAGGATAAGGTGTATGTATAATATGTACTATAGTCATCAACTAAGGAGTGTTGTAGTGGATGAAACTCCAGCAAAAATCGAAGCATAGGAATTGTAAATAATTGGATGGACGTAAATTAAAGATCAACAATTGATGAAGCTCAACTTGGGCACTAATGTAGAACCATAGCTGGTGAAAATCAATGCACACCTGGAAACAAGCAAAGTGTTGGAAATGAAACAGTTGTTGAAGGAATTCAATGATCTGAAAATGATTCCATCAGAGCTAGCGTAATAATCAATATAACTATTTAATTATCAAAACCATATTTGTTTAATGAGATGAATCATACACAAATACAGATAATTAATCACCTAACTTTGAAAAATAATCACAACATATTGTTATTAGTTTTATTGATGTAAAAGTATTTTAAAAATTTTTTTAAAGTAAAAAATTGAATTTGGTGATTTTTGGTTTACCCCCCCCCGCGCACAACCAACACATTTTTTTTGGTTTTGAATTTTCCTAACTTGGCAATTCTTGTTGGCAAAAAATGGAAAAATTAGTGCAAATTCAAGAAAAAATGTATATACATATATAAATTGAAATCACAAATTTCAAAGAAAAAAAGGTTTATTTTAATGAGTAAAAATTTAAAATTGATTATAATAGTTTCAACATTAAACACATAAACCATTTTAATATCAAATTTATTTGAAAAAATTTAAGTTTTTCTTTGAGATCATTATAAACATTATTCAATTTTAAAAATTAAAAAATATATTAATGATGTAACTGATTTGTGATAAATTTCCACCATTTTGCAAACATAGTAAAGGCCATCAACATCAACAAAAAGATTTTCTGTTTTACATTTTTATATTTTTTAAATGATATTTTACAATGATTTCTAAGGTTTGTAGTCAAAATATACAAATATTTTAACAAATTTGTAACTCCATATATGGCTTATAGCTAAAACACGGTTAAATTTAATTATGGATGATCTTGAAAAAGATTACAAAATTGAAAAAAATGAAATATTTAAACATAAACATGTAACAAAACAATTTTACGAAAATTGATAAATCATGTTTAAAATAAAATAAAAAGTATAAAATATTGATCATTTTTATTTTACATATAAATACATATAAATTTTTTATTTTAATCCAAATTTTTTAACATGGATTCTTTCATACACCTAAAAAAAATGGGGAAAAAATTAGGGATTAGTGTGGTTTTTCTAGTGTGGCATCATGAACATTCATAATAATAAACTTGTCCATGATGCTTTTTTAAAAAAAGGGAAAAATAGACATTATAATTTACATAAATATGTAGGAATTTAATATATGAAAAATTATAATTTAAAGATTTACATGCATCCTAAACTTTGCATGCATGAACATTTTGACCTAATCATTAACCCATTCAAATATAAATATGAGACTTCCCAAATTTTTATACATCTATTAAAAAACATTGTGGTGAATGCAAAATGCAAATCATGAATAGTGGATTTAACAACATTCAAAGTGAATGATTCAACTCATGTGCAAATGTTAATTATTCAAAGGATGTGAAAAATTCATTAACCTATTCAAGTATAAATATGAAACATTAAGTTGTGTGTGTTTCCATATATATTAATAAGTGGAATATGCAATGTTTGAATAATGGTTTCTATAAACTCAAAATGGATGATTTAATTCATGTAAAAATGTTAATGGTTTAATAAATGTGAAAAAAATCATGAATTCTTCCAATATAAATGTGGGGTTTTAAATTGTTACATATGTTTTAATAGGTTGTGGTAAGTGTAAAATGAAACTGCTAAGTAATGGTTTCAATATGTTAAAAGTTGATAGTTAAAGAAATGTCAAAATGTTCACTAACCCATTATAATGCATTGTGTAAATAAAATTAAAGGATACATTAACTTCCAAATCAACAATTTAAAATTATTAAATAATTAAATAAGGTCGATTATACTTATAAATGAACAACATAGTGAATGTAACAACTATGAATAATATTTACCATTAATTAATGCAATAAACCACTTGCAAACTTAAGATGGCCAAATGTAGTTGAAATGCAATCAAATTGGACAATAGTTGCAATGTGTGGGGTTGGAAAAGGACAAGTTTTCATCTTATGGGAGGTGAGCTTAAAACCTAAACCATGAACCACAACATAAACTAAATCCAAATTTTGACGCCCTAGATTAAAACACTAAAATAATCGAAACCTTTAAACCTAAAACGTTGTTTTTACAACATTTTCATGCCCATAGAAATCAATCAACTTCAATGTAAGGCCAATGCAACAATATTGTCACATCTACAATTCCAAAAGTTTACATTTTAGGCTATGCCTCTCCTCAAGGGATACTTAATGCACTAATGATGTAGAATTAATAAAAATATAGTATGGCATACCTTCATTAGTAAATTCAATTCTAGCAACTTTCATTTTTTCAATAACACCAAGAGCTTCTATAATAGAAGAATTGTGATTAATGAAACGATTTATACCCCAAATAGTTTATTGCAATCTCACAGCCATGAAGCGATAACACAATTCATCTATTTCAAGAATGCATTGCATGTAAGCATCATCCATTCCATTGGACCCAACAACCTTGTAATCAATCAACTTTTCTTGTATGGTATTATCTATTTTGTTAAAACCCTAATCATAAGAAGTTGAAGCATGTTGGACAACCCTTCCATACAAAGGATACTAAGACTCTATTCTAACAATTTTGGTCACACATGTTACATGTGTAGGTGGACAAACCACTTCACTTGGTTGCACCTCCATAACTCTTTGACAATGTGTAGGACACAAATTGAGCTAAAAGACATCATAATCATTTTATAGTACTTGCACATTATAATCAAATACTCGTAATTTCAAGCAAATGGACACAAGAATGCTGCTAAAACACCATCTAGGAAATTCCTACATCTTGACATTCATTATATCATCACATGATTCACAATAGCAAGTATGAACTCCATTATACCATGCATAATAATTACCTCATTGGATAGATCAATACCCTCTTGTTTCAACATTCCAACTTAAATGTATGTTGCTACATCCATATTTCTTACACAATATCCTACTTAGCTTTTACCTTATCAATGTTGTCTTCTTTTTAGCACCAAGCTAATAACAACTCATTTTTGACCCCAACATGAGGTTGCTTCGCACATTGACATTGTGTGCATCTTTATCAAATCTTGGGTGCACATCAATGTTCAATGAAACAAACGCACAGAAAGAGAACTAACAAATTGTGGATTATCATTACATGGCCCGATTAATTGGATGATTAAGGCAATGGTTTGAGATGAATGTTAGTTTCATCAAGCTAGAATTTTATTCTAGGATTTTTTGTTTGGAGCCAAAGTGGCTATGATTCATAAAAATATGTAGGAAAAGTGACAATTAGCCCTAAGAAGATTTAGCCAAATTTGGCTATAGTTCAAATACGAAGTACAAAAACATTATCATATTTCTATATTTCTAGCTACACACTAAAAACAACTATAGAAATGTGGCAATTTTTACTCTTTTTTTTTCACTTTTGGTAATTGAAATCAATTCATTTTTGAGTTTTTAATTTTTAATTTTTCTTTTTGGCAAAATTTTGCCAATAAAAAAAAGGCTACATTGCGCAACTTTCAAGCATGTTGTTTGGATGGATATTCAACATTTTGTCAAAATGTATGAACTAAGGGTTTAACAAATAAGTATATGGCCGGGCATCAACTTTCCTTGATCTCTTGTTACAATGTTTGAAAGTTTGAATCTTGCCATTGCATTGTTGCATAAAAGTAACTTTTGAGCATTTGGGCAAGCTTACATTTTTATTTTTTTGAATGCACAAATGTGGAAGATATAGTTTGGCTATTGAGAAAAGAGGAGTGGTTGATATTATTATTTTTTAATTTTTTGGTGTGGCAAGCTGCAAGAACAATCAAGTTGTAACCATTCAACATCTACATTTGAAAAGAGGTTGGAGTTGGAGTTAGTGGCATTCTTGAACAACTATAAATCTTTGGTGTTTAAACATTTGGGTTTTTGAACTCTAGAAGCTCAAGAAGCGTGTCGTTATTTTGAAGTTTAGAAGTTTTATGGTTTGAACTTTCCATACATTTAAAATGTTTTATGAACTTGAATTGTTCAATGGGTTGAACTTTGTGTACAAGTTCAAGTTCTAGCTATATGTTTGTGTGGGGTTCACATTACCTTAATATAAAGTGGAAATGACTTAAACTTTCCAAGGAAAAGTATGGGCTCATTGACGTTTCTCAAGTGATGGTTTTACACTATTTAGATGTACGCCTTTGAGTTTAAAGCATGGTGATAGTTAGTGGTGATTCATACCAATGCAAGGTTGAGAGGTTATGAGCTCAAAATACTATTCACATTGAGGCTTTCTTGAAGGTGGTGGCTTCCCCCAAGTCCGGGCCGTGGTGAGTCTTGTGTGTCTGTGTTGCCCGTGGCTTGTCCCAACACTGAGAATGATTCCGAATGTGAACTAACCAACTTGTTGGTTGGTTTTGATGCAGGACCGAGTAACTAAATAAGTTGTCCCTCTTCCTAGTTTAATCCCGGAGTTTTCAGCACACCCTTTTCATTCCCTTTAGTGCTAGAAGTTGGGAGTGGCACCAAGTTCCAACTATTTCCGCTCTTTAACAAAGTTGGACCCTTTCTGAGTCTAACAAGGAACTTGGGGCCGCGTCATTTGGTGCTAGGACAAGCCACAGGCAACACGGACACACAAGACTCACCACAGCCCGAACTTGGGGGAAGCCACCACCTTCCCCCTTATAGTATACTCTGCACCTCTCCACGGGGCCCACATCCAAATGGTTTTTTTCTCTTGGGACTCCCGAGTGGGAGTCCTAAAATCGCGCTAGCTGGGACTCTCGCAAATTTTGGAGCCCCATAACTTTGCGAACAAACCTCGGATCGAGGTGCGGTCTAAAGCAAAGTTGTAGCTCTCGTCAAGAGCTTTGTAAAGGTATGTTGGACGTCATTTGCAGACAAGTAAATCGGGTCGATTCTAAAAAATTTCTGGTCGGGAGTCAAATTGACAATTTGACTCCAAACCCTTCTTTTGGCCATAACTTGTGTTTTAGATGTCCAAATGAGCAATGCGAGCCCATTTTAAACATCTATGTTTCAAGAGCTTTTCAATGATATAAATAATGTTATAAACCATAGAGTTTTGACCTTTGAAATCGCTCTCTGAAATTTCAAGAGTCCACCGGGACTCCATCTCCCAAAGTGGGAGTTGCCTTGGGAGTGTGAAGGTTCACTTCCTCACACTTTCTTACACTCCCGAAAGTATGTGATGTGACTCCCGGGCTTTCTCTTGGCCCGCACCTTTGCAATCCCTTGGCTTTGGTTGCAAGCCCAAAGCTAGGGTTTAGGGTTTAGGGTTGCGAGCCCAAAGCTAGGGTTATTTTAGTTTTTGGTTAATAAGTCTTAAGTTAACCAATTTATTATAAAAATTAGTAATCAATTCATTAACATAACAAGTTGATTTGAACTTGTGATTAGTAACTTGCAATTTTGATTTTGAAGTTTATATTGACTAATGACTATTTAAATTATAAATAATACTATGAGTTGGTATAACTAGGAGGACTTAGAGATAGAGAGGAAGATCTTTTGATTTTTTATAACTTTTGGAGAGTTTTTGATTTTTGAATCAAGTCTACTATGATTTTTTTGTGAAACATTTGTTTTTTGTTTTAAAATGCAAGTTTTAAAAATATTGTTCTTGATGAATAAGTAAGAAACCATAATTTTTTTGTGTTTTAATAATCAAATTTGTAGCAACTTGTTGATAATTATAATAAATTAGAATTAAAAATTGGAAGAAAAAAGGTGAAACTAAAAGGGATAAAAAACACCTTTAACATTTGGCAACCATGTAGTGGAACCACTAATGATGCGCTCCCAATGACGCGCTCCCAAGTTCCTAGTTAGACCCAAGATGGGTCTGAGTTACTTAAACAACGGAATTGTGAAGAACTCGGGGCACACTTCCAGCTTTCAGCATTAAAAGGGGTTGAGGGGTGTGTTGAAGGGACTAGGAGGAGTGACAAGCTTTAGTTACTTTCTCAAACTTGCACCAAACCAACTCGTTAGTACAACAAGTTAGTATAATTTTTGGAACACCTTTAGTGTCACGATAAGCCACGAACAACTTTGGACTCACAAGACTCACCACGGCTTGGATTCAAGGGAAGCCACCACCTTCCCCCATATAGTATTCTTTGTGCCTCCCCACGACACCCACATCCGAATGGCTTTTTGTCCCAAGACCCCCAAGGAAGAATCTCGAAACTGCCATGGTTTAGACTCTTACAACTTTGCAAGACTATAATTCTTTGTTCACACCTCTGATTGGGACAAGGTCTAAAGCAAAGTTGTAGCTCTTGTTGAGAGCTTTTCAACGATGTGTTGCACTCCCCCTGCACGCATCAGGGTCGGGTCAATTCCCAACTTTTAGTGGTCGGGAGTCAAATTGTTAATTTGACTCCCAACTTTTCTTTTTGTTATAACTTGTGTTACAGATGTCCAAATGGTTCATACAAGCCCATTTTCGACATCCACAATTTGATAGTTTTCCAATGATATAAATAACTCCCCAATGCGAGGTTTTTTGGCCCTTGCAATCGAACTCTGAAGTTTTGGGAGTCCCAAAGGACTCCTAAATCCCCATTTCGAGAGTGTGAATCACATCCTCACACTCTTTCAAAGTAAAGTTGCGACACTCTCCCCCACTAGAAGAAAAGGTTAAGTCCTCATTGACACTTATAATTTCTTTCAACAATTGCAATTGCTTTCTTTTAGATCTTTGACCATCATTTGTTAACTTTTGCAACTGGCCTTTGCTTGAAGTTAACTTAAGCGTCCCCAAGTATCCACCACTTTCCTAACAAGTCCAAGAGGGTCTCATAAAAACCCTCTCCCAATGCTTCGTAAAAAATACTTAAACTAGCCTAATTGACGAAGCCCTCATTCAGGAGGTAATTATTCCATCCTTCCCCTCATGAGGAATCCAAGCCAAGTCTAATCTTGACTTAAGTTACTTGACACGACTCCTTTTCCAACCTTGCGTCTTGATCACAACAATCAAGCCTTAACTAAAGGGTTTGCTTATTAATTTCAAACTACATAATTAAAGTACGCGAATGGGGTCATGAATTCCCGTGTTAGCCACCATTACCAACCAACCCTTTGGGATGCACTTAAAACATGTGCATGTCCCCGCAAGCTCACTTTGCTTGCCTCCTCTTTTGGGGCCAAGGTTTCTCTTAACCCCAAAGTAGGGGTCTGATTTTGATTTGGGCCTATGCAAGAAAGTTCCATTTGTCCAATGCCAACTTAACAACCCTATTTGCACTTATACAATATTTTCATGATACAATCTCTTGGAAGTTTTTTAGCCTTTATTTCATTTGCAACTTGATGTGTCGCAACCCCATTTTGAGGCAAGTGTGAGGATGAAATTTGCACTCCCAAAAGTGGGAACTTAGAGTCCTCCAGGACTCTTGAAACTTTAAAGCTCGATTGTAGGGGCCAAACACCTCGCCTTGAGGTGTTTTTTATACCGTTGGAAAGGTCCTGAAGTGTAGATGTCGAAAATGACCTCACACCATCTTGCACGATTTGGAGAGCACTTTATTATATCGTAAGAGTGCACAAGAAAACTACGGCTTTGCGATGGAATTTTCGACTCTATGTATTCATTATAATTCACATATTCGTGTACAAAGCAGTGTAGATGAAATAACTCCAATTTGTTTGATAGTTAGTATATTTCCATCAGCCAATTAGTGGGAGCAAGAAGATTTTTTTGCTACGCCCTCTACCTTCATGGGTAGAGAGGTGGCACCCTGCGGCCCTTTTTTTTTTGCTTTTCAGCCTATATTTTTCATTGGCTTTCTTGTTTGGCCCTTGCTACCTAAAATCTACGATGACACAGGCTTGGTGAAGGTGCGGTATGCTATGCGGAAAAATTTCCACTCAGTATTACCGCGGGCTTAAGAAATTTTGTCGAAAAGATCTAAGGTAGGATTGCGCAGTTCTCAAAATCAAATTTAAACCTAAAAGTTAGCATGGCCTCGTGCACATAGCTAGCAGATCGGTTCTATTTCTTGAGATGAAAATAGTTGGGGTCCTGGCAAGCAGATGGCCCGCTTCTCTAAAAAAATAGAAAGGCGCCATCCCGCATTTTAAAATGAGCAAAAATACGGAAAGGAGGTTGGAACAATCAATTGAAGGACCTAAC
>Ga0116228_10000401_pt1 | contig 32522 bp, 19 predicted proteins | sample S1TSphfallax_2_FD_89694 | JGI IMG/M metagenome (GOLD analysis project Ga0116228, IMG submission 89694) | Host-associated microbial communities from peat moss isolated from Minnesota, USA - S1T2_Fc - Sphagnum fallax MG | ecosystem: Host-associated > Plants > Peat moss > Unclassified | place... | reverse complement strand
TGTGGAAGACATCATCAACTTCAGCATAATGATGCATTGCACAGTTAAAATCATTACCTAAAACTTTCTTTGGACAAGGTTTGCTCCTATCGAAAGCCAAGGTTCATCACCATGTGTTGTCTAAGGAAGAACATTTTTCAACTAAAAGAAATGTGCCCCCTTTTCTAGATTTATTTTTTAACACGATGAGGATTTTGTCTCATTAAATTTGACATTGACAGAAATTATGATGAATTATTGAAAATCACATCAAAACATAAGAAAAAAAAAATAGTTGATCATTCTTGGTAGTGTGCAGGAACGCAAAGCTCAAATTTTTTAACACAATGGGGACTGTGTCTCATTCATCCCCAACTCCAACATGATGGTTTGGGAACATTATAGGGTAGAAATGCCCATCACCGAACATAAGTCGGTAACTGATCAGGCAAACTGTTCTAGCCTATGCCGGTCAAGGCAATAAAATACATATGTCTTTGTGCAGATTTCACCCTATCACTAAACACACGGTGAAAAAATCAGCATTTGGTGGTTTTTGCTACACCACACAGTCAACCAAATTTGTTTTTGGCATTGGGTCAAATTAAAGCCATTTTTATACTCTTTGCACCCCACTTATATTAAAGATGTGGGTGGTGATCGTAGACCAACATTGCACTTAGACAAGTGAGCTATGCACTCATATGTGAGTGGCAAACCACTGATAAAAAAACATTCAAGTTATCAAACATAAGTGTTTGGCAATGGGGGTTTACGGGTGCATTTTTATGAAAAAATTGTCCCACTAGTGGAACCAAGTAATTGGTCTAGGGTGTACAACAGCCCAACAAACAAGGTTATTTCAGCCCACTTTACAAGGAATGATTGTTTGTTGGTGGGTCATTTAAAGCAATGTTTTAAAGATTTAGGATTTTACAGTACAAATAATCTTTCAAGTGCCCCCAACAAGTTCTCAACACTTAATACAAAAAAAAATCCTTGCATCCCAAAAAATAACAAATAAATGACTCTAAAAACCATGTACATTTGCACAAGGGCATTAGATTCCCACCAAAATTAGAAACTACAAACTCTCTAAATCATATTAAAAGGATACACTTCAAAAATTAGAAAGCGTGTCAATTTCTCTTAAGCATCATTGTGCAAGAATGTCCTCACTATCCAAGATTGTAGAAGATGAAGTTCAAAGTTTCATAGAGCTTATGTTTTCTAGTTTTAAAATGTTTAGAGGAAATAGAGATGAGAGTGAAGCTATATTAGAGTTAGAACAAGGGCTAAGACATGCGAAATAAGCAAATAGCTCACAAGATTGTTGCATACAAACAAGTGTCCAAGATCAATTCACAAAAGTTGCATATGTAGGAATAGGTGCAAAAATAAGAACATCTGATGTAGATAGGTTCTACCAATAAAATTTCAACAAGTATCTATACTATCGTTAGATCTAACAATTTATAATTCCTAGAGTAGTAAGAAGATCAAATAGCTTTTGTTCTCAAAAAATTTAGCAGGTTGCAAGGCATTACAATTTCAAGTACACACCAATAGCCTACACAACAACCACAGATGTCAATTTAGAATGCGATGACTTTGAAAATTATATGTAACAATTTCTTTTAACTTGTTACACCATGGATTTCAGCAACTTAATTACCATTAAGGAAAAGGTTGTTGAATAAAAACATGAAAATAAAGCTTGTCTTCTATGTGATTACCGTCATGCTACAACTATCATCTTGTAGCGATTACCATCATGTAACAACCATCGTCATGCACATATTGTTATTGGCAAATTTGAAAGAAGACCCCCATTGCCTACAAACTTCTAATAGTTGTTGCCTACCATCTATAACACCTACAAACCCTTTGTAGCTAGTACCTATTATTTATAATAGTTTTTTACCCTTTGCAAACCTCAAACACATTAGTTATTTTTTTACTACTACCTTTTAGTGACAACTACCCTCCTACAACATGTCTATTTTCATACTCCAGTAACAAGTATAGAGAGTACTTTCACTGTAAAAGAAAAGAAGAACCAAACTAAAAAACTAATAATCCACATCAACTAGAAGGAACTACTTTCCCTACCTTCCTATAGGTTAAGACAAACAAGAAGAAATAATGCACTTGACAACCTTCAACTATTTTCCATTACATAACATCTAATGCAATATTATTCTATTTTTTCTTTTCTTTTCACACACACACTTCTTCCCCAAGAGAATTCACCCAACCACAATCAATCTAGATTCATACATAGGAATGATTCACAATCCTCCTCCTCAAAGGATAAATAAAAAACCCAAGAAGGATATTCACCACACAAGGGTCGAGTCTTTATCCTCCTAAATTTTCTTATTCGTCTATTTGACCTTATCCTAATTCCTTCCACACATCGTAATTAAGTGAAATCCATCCATCACTTACCCATTTAGACTAATTACTTATATGGTTTCACCCCCTAATAAATAAAAGATGATAAGTAGGATATTTATCGTTAGTAATTAAATAGTTACTAAGATGCCCTTCTAAATGACCTAGACTAGGATATTATTTGTGGTTACTAATTACTTTTATTAGAATTCCTCCCAAAATTAACTTTTGATTATTTTATCCCATGAAAGTAGTTCACTGGATTGACAAGACTACCATCAGAAAACACTTTCACTTTAGACATCTCTTGAGATTATTTTGTCATCTAACAATAATTACCATCTAGTGGCAGTATTACCGTCTTTTAACACCCATAGTGTTAAAACAAATTTCTACCTTTAACATAACCCATCTTTGGAAAGTCATGTTTTTGAATATTATGTAGATTTAACCCATTTTATAATAGTCTTGGGGTTCATACAAGAGGTTCAAATATATACCCCTTGTATGACCAGATTAGACCCCCCAACTTGCTTGAGGCTAGGACCAAGAAGAAAGGGATTAACACCATGATGTCCATTGTACCTTACAAGAGACGAAATAACTTACAAGACAAACAATCCGCCAATAAATAAAACATTCCACTAATAGTTCTAGCACAAGGAAAAAAACTAGCAAGAGTAAATAAGGTTCCTAGCTTGACATAACGAGGAAGATGGACGTCCGATACGCTAGAAGCTACAATGGATATAGTGGAAAAAAGACAATTATCTTTGAAAAACTAGCAAGTTTTGGTAGATATTAATCACATCCCTTTCAAGTCATTTGAATGGGAATATAAGATCAAAAAAATAAGGGCCACAAGGTGTGCTCACAAACCAGGAGGATGAAGCATTTGTGGCTTAGATTTTGGGAATGCAAAAATGCAAACTTTCAATCACCTTGCATCAGCTCAAAACAAAAATAGCAAAATTGACACAAACTAGGTCGACCCCTTTCAAGAATGGAATTCCAAGGAATTCTTGGTGGTGCTGGTTCAAGCATTAACATCTAAAGCCAAGTATTTGACTTGTTGAAAGATCAAATGTCTATAGATAATAAGGTCTCACAAGTTAATCATGCAACATTTTTTAACAAAATCTACAAACGTTATATACACAATACAAATATAGCCCTGATCACATTTATAATTCAAATGGGATAGGAATCCAAACAAGGTGATAATCAAGGTTTAAAATATTGGCAAGAAGAGGTTCCAATCAAGTTTAGAACACCATTCAAGGTCTAGGGAATGGCTAATGGTGAATTGTGTTGTTAATGTAGCAAGAAATTACCTATTAGGTTTCTAGATCTTCAAAGGTGGGTGGATTAGGGATGAGTACATCATACTATGCAAGGCACGTACATGTATGGCAATGCAAAGCAAGGCATGGATGACATCTTTCCTCTTCAAAGAATTTTTGTCAATTTTCAAAAAGTCAGTTCCTAGTGAAAATTTTCAATCCAAGACATCTCCTAATTCTAAATGGGCATGGATCACATGTTACACTAGAAGCAATTGCACAAGCACATGAATTTGGTTTAAATATGGTCACCTTACAAGCTCACACATCTCATGTTCTAGAACCCCTAGATGTAAGTTGCTTCAAGCCATTCAAAACTACCTTCAAGAAAAAAAAAGACAATGCAATGGTCAAGAATAATCATTGTGAGCCATATAACTACACATTAGCTAGTTGGGTACATAAGAGCTTGGACCAATCATTGTCCAAAAAAATATCAATAATGGGTTTAAGGTTACAAGAATTTGGCCTATAAATCCAAAGGCAATGGATCACAAGACTTACACAACAACATTTATAAACATCTCAAATGAAAACAATGAGGGTTATGATGATACAACTAATGGGCATGAGTAGTGGGTAGAAGATGGAGTTGCTACATAGCTTATGAACATAACAACAACATTACAAAAGTTTGAAACTCTAGAAGCAAATGAACATGAACAATCAAATGTGAAGTATTACATGGAGGAACCTAGGAGCCCTATTGCTACAAATGCAAATGGGCAAACATAAATGATTTATGATTTTATTGTTAATGCAAATGGACCTCAACAAGTTCATCATCTTGTAATAGTAACCTAGGAGCCAATATCTTTTGCAAATTTGTTTTCTTTGCCACATTTGCCAGCAAAGAAAACAAGAGGGAAAAAGCTATTTGTGGATTATAGTTAATAATATGTAGTAACATCAAGTGATACACTAGCATTTTGCAATAAAAAACCTTAACCAAGGAAGCAATAGAAGCAATAAGACAACAAAAAAGGAAAAGGAGGATAAGAGGGCCCAACAAGTTGTTGACTCCTTTACTATGGCTGAGAGAGTAGTTTAAAGGCTATTAGACAAGCAAACAAAGGCAACATTCAATGCAAATTGGTCCACAACTATTGTAAAAGAAGCATGAGATAGGTTCCATAAGAACTTTACATCTAGGTTAAAAACACGTCCTTTATTATATAGAGGGGTTAACCTTGGCTATGGAATAAAAACTCAAAAAAGAAGCAAGGGCAAGGGCAATAACTTGAATGAAATCTAAGGGGCACGTTGCAACAAGGGTGCAACAACCCCTCTCCCAAGGACTTATACTACCATTAAGAAGGGGGGGTGGAGGGGGAGGTTGAATAGGAAGGGGGAGCCAAAGCTTAAGGATTATCACCAAGAAAAAAAAGATCATCTCCAAGGAGGATGATCATTAGGAAGACGATAATTACCAATATGAAGGTGATAAACAAGATTAGGAAGAGGGTGACAAAGCTCAAAGAGTTGGATCACCAAGAAAGGGACAACCAAGACCAGGGAAAAGGCGAAAAAGCTCAAGGAGGAGGATCATTAGGAAGGGGTGACCACCAAAAAGAAGATGACCAAGGGGGGGAAGAGGGCATCATAGTTCAAAGAGGAGGATCACCAAGATTAGGAAGAGGGAAACAATTCAAAAAGATGATCACCAAAAAGGGGACAACCAATATTAGGAAGAAGGTGGCAAAGCTTAAGGAGATGATCACCAAAAAAGGGATGACCAAGACCAAGAAGAAGGCATCAACATTCAAAGAAATGATCACCAAAAAAGGGAGGACCAATACTAAGAAAAGGGCGTCAAAATTCAAAGAGATGATCACCATGAAGGTGACTACTAAGACCAGGAAAAAAATGATTACCATGAAAGGGGATGACTAAGACCAAGAAGAAGATGATTACCATGGATGGGGACGAATAAGACCATGAAGAGGGTGGAAAACTCAAGGAGTTATATCACCATGAAAAAGATGAATTCCATTAGGAAGGGGATGAATTGCTTTAGGAAGAGCGTCGAACCTCTAGAATTGCCACATATCGTTGTCGAAAGAAGATAATTGGAAAAGGAGCAAGAGCTCACCAATGATCAACTCTCTCATGTAACCATACTTGCACACAAACCACAGGAGGAGCGAGAACTTTCATCCAATGCACCTGAAAAAAGAAAACAATAATCTTAGAAAGGGGTATTGTTTCAAACATTGAACAACCGTGCACAGAAGCAAAAAGGGAACACAAATTCAGTCAAACCAACTATAGAGAGAATCCTAGCTTGAACCCAAAACCCTAACAAGCAGTGCTACTTGGTTTTTGAAGGTTACTCAAACATGCCCTTACCCATAACCGTAAATTTTTGTAACCATTTTTTTTGGGAGATCTAGACCAATGGATTATTGGAACCATTTTTTATGAAGAGAATAAATCGGTTTTCAATTTCATCCAATGTTGCCACTAATGTTTGAAACATGTCACATGCCATGAATATTGTCTTGACCTATTCACAATATGTGCCACGATTTGTCTAACATGTCTTTAATTGCAAAACTTGATGAATTTCTCCCCAAGCCTGAAAAAGGTTGAATGCCATTTAATCATGCAAGCTTTTTAAACAAACAAAGGGTGACTGCAGAGCTTGGACATCCATTGCAAGCCCCCTGCAGCTTCAGGGAAACAATGTCTGATTCTTTGCTTTCCCTAATCTTAAAGCATTATAGAACAAGGCTTGTGCTTTTGCAAACATATTCTTTTTTTACCTTTTTTTTTATTATTGAAATATAAAATATTGAAATATTGATTGAATTAAGCTTCTTTATTGACTATATATTTATTCCTAATTTTCACTTTTACTAATTCTATTGAGCTAAAATTGAATGTATATCTTGATTACATCTTTAATATATAAATAAATAATATTTATTTTTCATATCAGAAATTTAATTTTCTGTCCTTTTTAAGTTGACCAAGTTCAATGACCCTAGAATGAGATACAAATTTGTAAACAAGCCACCGAATTCATCTTCTGAGTCTTCAAGTCTGTTTCCTAATATGAATATTTGATTTTATGGTCATGCCATTTTACATGATGCTATACCTGGGGACACAATGAGCTTGAGACTTTTGAAGTTTAACACAATCAGCCACTTGCTTTTCTTTCACATGGCAAAATGTTTGTTCAACTATTGATTCACACTTTTAAGGGTATAAGAATTTCTAAACTACAAACTCTTGTTTCCATAACCAGTGTAACTTTTTCTAGGTCCTAAGTATGTTCTCATTTTGCAATGCCAACCAATATGGCAATTGTCACTAAAACACTAAGCTCTTGTTTAAGGCCTCATGAACATCACTATTTCCAAATTTACAAACACTCACTATTTTGTTGTGAAGAACGGACAATGATCAAAGTTAAGTGTTAGTCTCATCTTAATAAGCAACCTTTACAAAAAACTGGGGTGACTCAAACCAAACATCAGTAATTGAAAGAAAGTCTCATGTGTACAATTAGGATCCTAATAAAAGGGAAGGGACCCTAATATTTTTCCAACAGAATTTGTGCATAGTTTAGTTCCCTCTAGTAAAGCCCAACAAGTCTTCTCTAATATTTTGTTTAGTTCTTGATCATTGTTGAAGGCTCTACCAAAAGAAAAAAATACATTCTTAAGAGCCAAGAGTCCAAATTTGCAACAGGCTATGAACTATGAACAAGGTACACAATTCGCATGTAGTTGATAAAGTTTTGGTATGTTGTGTACTTAAATTTTCTTTGTTGGCAAGAGAGTTTACTAACTACAAGTTATGGAAAAATGTGACCATTTGTTGTTGGTCTTCTCTCTGAGTTTGAAAGACACAAAATTGAAATTGCAAAGCCAGAGTTTGCAATTCATTAGTATTAAAAAGACATGCCACTCATTACTCTTTGCACAGATCAAAACCTTGGTCACTAAAACCTCAATATTCCGAGCCCCAAACACAAAATGGACCAGGAATGCGTATATGAATGATAACTGTAATCAATCAAAAAACAAAACAACATTTGTGCTGAAGAAAACTTGAGATTAGTCACTTGCCTAAAGGTAATTTGGTGTCACAAGATAGCAATGAAAAAATTCAACCCTCTTTTTGCAAGGTTATGAAATCCATGGGTCACATATCATATAATATTCCAACCCTAAGAAATTGGCAGAGAAAAGTTTCTGTGAATTTCAGAGTGAGAAGATTTTATGAAAAGCATGCTCCTGTATTATTAGCATTGGAACTGAGGTTCTTCTTCACATTTAGTCTTCCCATGCATCCAGTAATGGATGCCAGGCTTCTCTCTATCTCTCATCTTTCCATAGACTTGTGATAGAATCCTATGACTTTCTGTACAAGTAAAGTAACCTTTTGTCTTAGTGATGGAAAGTTTTTATGAGATCCATAATGACAATTCCTATGACCTTCTGAACTTGAGATGTCTGTAGTGATGGAAAGCTTTTATGAGATCCATATTGATGAATCCTGTGATCTTCCTATGACCTTCTGTACTCAAAATGTCTGTGGCGATGGAAAAAGCTTTTATGAGATCTCTATTGGTGATGTTCAATTCAATAGCCACCGCGAGATTTCTAATTCCCAAGCTTGAGAATCTACGTGCCTGTGAGACAAACGTAGGTGGGGTTGATTTCACAGCTGCAAGAGAGAAGCTAGGGCTAAAGCATGTTTCTGAACCTAGGGTTTGATGTTCTTCACGCAATGAATTGCTTACTTACCGACGCCCTGCACTGCACAAGTGCAGCAGCCTCTGGAACACATTGGCAGCTTGTGGGCGCCGGATGATCAACTGCATTGTAATTGGAGTCGAGGTCCCCGTGGCGGCCTCCTCCTTCTCCTCCTCATCTACGAGATCATACCTGTTGAGAATGAAGTCGTCCTCAAGTACCTGTTGTTTGAGCAGGAGCCTCTGTCGTGAAGGAGGAATGCGCTCTCTCTTCTGGATCTGTTTCTTGACACTCAACACCGTGTCTTCCCGCGTCACTTCCAGCGTGAGGGTTTTACCCGTTGCAGTCTGGACAAGCACCTGAAGCTTCTCCCGGAACCTCTTGCATTCGCCGCATGTGCAGGCTCCAGTTCTCCCCAATACTTGTAGGGTTACAACGTCTGCAGCACGGATGCCATTGGAAGCAAGTGTGCTGGCATCCTCCAGCTCCCTATTCCGAAACTTGAGCTTTTGTTGATGCAATTCAATTCCTGACTTCTTCACAATCCTCCTTTTCAACTCTAATACCGTCTCTGTGTTGCCAACTCCCCTCAAATAAATGGTTTTTGGCTTCGCCATCTCTGCTGCTGCGCCAACCAACCCAACTAGCTATGCACAAATCAATATTTCTAACCTAACAATAATACAACCCCAACAAACTTGCAACAGCAAACCACACAGCACTTCGTGGCTTTCCTCACCACCAAATTAGGGTGAATTTCTTCTGCAACCTCTTTGATATCGTGGAATCCAACAACACTAAGAGTTATGTTTGTTCCTTGCCGAGTTTGAGAACCCACGAATTCAGGGGAATTCGGAAGTTGGTCCCCCACCAGCAGACTACTTCCTGCCATTGACAACACCAACAATGAGCGATTCTTTTTTTTGGCGAAATTTCGCACAAAAAAGAGGCGCTTGCGACAGTACGAAGGCTTTGTTTTTTTGGGAAGGAAAAATGGCTCTTTATCGCCACATTATGAAGAATTTTTTTTGAGTCGCCATATTTAGACAATAGGTTGTATCATATTGTCAAATTATTGCATCAAACCTAAACATGTCTACTATCCTCCCTCTGACATGTAGCCAAATTTGGCTAAGTCCTCTTGTGGATGATCCCAGACCTCCCCCACCTCACAAATTTGGATTGAAAAACACTGACGAAGATCCAGATTGTATTATTTTTAATGTTTTGCACAACATTACTCAAACCCTGCTCAAACTGGGCCAGGGCGCTTCTCTTGAGTGAGGCCTCTTGGTCGTAGTTAAGACCTGCGGATTGGGGTGTTACCCAAGGCCCTGAATTCTAATAATGCCCCTAGCCAAGGGCCTTACTGTGCATAATGACCTGTCATGTGCACGAAGGAAAAAACCGTGGGCTTCTATGAAATGTGTAAGAGCCCACCCAAAAACTTAAGATGACCTCCCGTGTCGGGATGTAATCTTACAGGTTTAAGGTGCCCTGCCAATACACTTGGAAATCTCTGAGAGGTCATTACATGGCCAAATTAAACACCAAGAAATATTCGATTTGGACGCAGAGAGCCTGATTTAGTGGAAAGCAATGGGATATTCATAATATTTGGAAGCAATTTAGATGGAAATTGGGGGCTTTTAGTTTTTTGACCATTGTACTCAGGTGGGTGCTGCACTGATGCCCGGACAGTGCGTATTAGGCGTATTTAGCATCTTCCATCGACAACCTCTGGCAGAAAGGAGAGCCAGACAGAGTCCTAATGTCTTTGGTACTGCCCCCAATCACTGCGAGTGTCTGGGACCCAGAATTTCACTATCTTTAGATTGGCCCTGGCTGAGAAAGCAAAAGAAAAAGAAAAGTGGGCAGGGATTCCTTTTATCTATTAAACTTATCCGTAAAGTCAGGCAAAGACAGCACCGAAACCCCCTGTTTCGTCACATACGGTACGAGATTTCAAAAAACGGGGAAAAAAAAGTACGCTGGGCTTCAACGGGGCACCAAACTGAGTTTAGCAGCCAATTTGGTGCTAAACCGAGTTTGCCATGTCCTTTCTTTTCCTGAACGCTTTCAACCAATCACCGCTACTGCTATGTGTACTGTAGCTAGGCTTGAGTGACCCAGCACCCACCAGTGCACCATCCAAACAATCCCGTTCTGGGATTTCATGGATGGGATAGAAACTGTCCCACAGGGGTTAGTGTACTTGGTCAGTATTTTATTTTTCTTCTGCTCATTTTTTTCCCAGCTAGATTTTTTTCCCTTGCTCAGTTTTTTTTTTTTTTCCTGGGAATAGTTTTTTTATCACTTTTTTCTTGGCCCATCCCTGACCCCAAGTTTCTTTTGGGAAGCTCCTACCTACCCCAACCCACCCACTGGCCTTTTTCCTCCCAACCCACCTACATCCCTCATCCTACTAACCCCCTCCCCACCCATTTCCTTTTGCGCTCACTTCCATCACCAAAGCTTTCAACCTGGAAAGAGCTTGAGTAGTTCAGAGCTTCAAGAGTGTGATATCCATAGCAGCTTCAAGGGCTCGGAGTTTCAGGAGTGCCCCAACAAGAGGAGCTTCAAGGTGGTGGTAGAAGTGGGAACTTGAAAGTAAGCTGACTTCTCCTCCTTTTTTCTTTTTCTTTGTTATGAAGAAGATGACGATGGCATTGTCATCCTCCTCTTCTATTGCTTTGTAGGCGCGAGAAAATGACGATGAGCACAGCTCATTGTTTTCTAGTATGTTGTTACAAAGAAGACAACAACAATGTTGTCATCGTTTTTTTTTTTCTTCTTTTTTGTTGCAAAGAAAACAAAAGACAACACCATCATCGTGTTGTCATTGTCTTCTTTTGTTGCTTTACAAACGTGCAAAACTAACAACAAGAAATGCAATTGTTTATCATCATAATGTTGTGGTATTGTTGCAAAGAAGAGATTGATGGTGCCATTGTTTTCTTTTTCTTTTTCTTGCAAAGAAGATGATGACAACACTATTGTCATCTTCTTTTGTTGCTTTGCAAATGCAAAAAAATGACGACAAGCAACTACATTGCTTGTTGTCATTGTGTTGTGGTCTTGTTGTGAAGAAGAAGACGATGGTAACATCATCGTCCTCTTTTGTTGCTTTGTAGGCGCAAGAAAATGATGATGAGTAGCTACATTGTCATTAAGTTGTGGAGATAATGTTTGTCATTCTTTTGTTTTCCACAACGACAAACAAGAATAATGTGGTCTTGCAAGAGCAAAAAAAGCCAAGTAACGATGACAAACAACAACATTACTCATCATCATCCTTTTTTTTTTGTAGTTGTGAAGGACAATGAACACAATTTGTTGTTTTTTCAAGTTCTAGAACATGCGTTAGATAACAACAACAAACAACATCATTCTAGTTATTTCTTATGTTAGAAAACATGTGTTCATCATGCTCATCATCTTTGTTCATTGTTTTTTAAAGGTGTTGCCTCTATGCATAACAACCACGAGCGACAACGATGAACATAGCAGTGTTCCTTGTCATCTTATTTTTTTCACTTGCTACTTATAGAGAGTGTCTACATCCTTAGTGGTCCTTTGCTTTGCATCTGCTGCATAGTTGGTGGTTATATTCTTCTTGTTTTATGTTTCAACTGATGGTAGTCCTTTTCTTATTTTTTACCACAAATGAAAAAGTGGAAAATGAACTAAGAACTAAAACAATATTGTGTTTTTTGTGTTTTTGTTAAATGCAAACTTGAAAGAAAGCAAAAAGTGTTGGAATAGATCAACGAATTTCAACAGAAACTATACATGGCATGGGACGTGTCACGAATGAAAGATATTTGGAGGTTGGGGTGATCGGACAACAAATGAATGTTGAGAATGTGGTTCCAAGTGAAATTGTTGAGGAGGAGCAAATGGAAGTAGGTGAAGACGTTGGGGAAACATTTTAGGAAAATGTTGATCAAATTGAAATGGACTTGGAGAGAACTATTTTGATGATAAAGGACCAAGAAAATGTAGTTCCTACTATTCCATTATTGGAACAAAAGAATGCCAATGAGGATATTGAACCTCATGCGCATATTGATGGAGGTGACATAACCATTGAACTTCACTTATTATATTTATTACCCTACCCATCCTTTCAAGTGGAAAGGATGCGTGGGGGTTTTTTGGGTCAAATTTGTGATTATAATACCTTCCTTAATTATAATCCTTAAACATTTGCATGCCCCACCTTCCTTCTCCATGTGAGAAGGTGGGTGGGGCATTTGTTTTTGGTCTAAGTCTATAGGCAATACCCTTAGGTTTTGTAGGTGATATTCTTATTTTTAGGCTTTGCTTCATTTTATGCAAATTTCAATATTGGAGTTTAACAATACTCTCATTTTGTGTTTTTGTTATTTTATCTTTATGTGCAATACCCTCATGATGTATTATAATATTTTATCTATATATGCAATACCTTCATTGTTTAGGGGATAACCTTCATCTAAAATAATAAGTCTCACATTAGGTTTTTTGTTTTATTTTATTTATTTCAAATGTGGTCGCCCCTCCTCGGTTACCATAGAAAATGTCCATTGGGCAAAGCATGGGCCCAAATTTGCTTGTAGGGTTGATGGGTGCGATGCATCCTATATACCCAAATACAACTTGGTACAACATTTATGAGTGCGCCACAATGTGATCATGGAATCAAACAAGCTTAAACACCCATCTACTTGGAAAGAGGGTTAGAGGCATCAAGATCATGCGGCCATGAATGTGTGGGTCTTGAACAACCTTTTGGCTCGATTCTAGCATAATGAGCAAAAGACAATTACTAAGGCTAGGAGGCATGCAAACTTAGAATGGGATAGGTTCCAAGTTGATTTGTAATACACACTTGAGGTTCCTAAACCCACATTTGTTAAACTAACCTTTAGCCACATTTTTTGGCTTATTAACATGATAGCATGGGGTGTGGGGGCCATCCCCCTCAACATGTAGGCCAAGCTAGAGCACAATGAAGACCTTACACTTGTGATTCGAATGATTCAAACTAGGTATGCAAAGGCATTCAAAGGCATTTGGATGGAATATGACTGGAAGTTTGCATCGAATAATATGATCTAACATAAAGAAATTGGCCTCCTTACGCAATACCATGATTCATAAATGATTCATGGTCAGTAAGTTTTTAACAATGCCATGCTCAAGTTTATTTGAATTCCAAGTTTTAGGTTTCATATGCAATACTTATTATATTGTGTTGTTTGTTGTAGGGTTTGATGCATCACTAGGGAGGTGTTTGTGGTTAATGTTGTGGACACAACATTGGTTAATCGTGAAATATTTACAAGACAACACGCCCATGGTGTAGAGGTTGCATAAGTGCAATACAGTAAGGCCAATGGGATCCCATCCCCTCTGGTAATGAATATATTAGTTTATCCCACTTTTGATTAAGGTGTTGTTTGGCCTTTAGGATTCAATGTAGCAATTTATTTTTGAGTCAACCACATATTTACCATTATGACATGTTCCCCATTTTAGGTTAGGGTTGTTTTAGGCTTGGGCATTTTTGCACATTTTTGTAACACATGTCACCCATGTTTTTTTTATTTAAGACATTTTACTTTTATTTTACACCATCTTGTGTTAATAATTAAAAATAAATTCTTACATATTTTTATATTTATGCTTGATAAAACGATCAAAAAATAGTCTTGCATTCAAACCAATTTTTTTTATTTACCCCCAAAAATTAGAAGTTCGAACTCAAAAGAAATGTAATACCCTTAGGAAAGTATTATGTAAACACCATGGATTGAATTATTTTGGTCCAAGTTATTGGAGGGGTATTACTTGTGCATATAATTACTCAATGCACATGCAATACCCCTATTGGGGTATAATAGAATTCCTTTGGACTCCATAACATATTTTTTAAATCTTAGAAGGATATTGCATAACCTTAGCAAAACCTCTAGAAGGAATGCATACCCTCATGAGGATATTTTGTAAACACTATGGATAAATTATTTTGGTCCGGGCTATTAGAGGGGTATAACTTGTGCCCAAAAGTACTCAATGCATGTGCAATACCTTTATTAGGGTATATCAAAAATCTTTTGGGCTCCATCACATATCTATTGAAACTTGAAAGGGTATTGCATAGTCATACCAAAAGCTACAAGGAAAGTAATACTCTCTTTGGGGTAATCTACAAACACCATGAGCTCAATTGTTTTAGTTCAGGTTATTGGAAGGATATTACTCATGCTTAGAACTACTCAATTCACATGCACTACCCCTTTTCGGGTATCCCATAAAACCTTTGGGTTTTATAACATATCTTTTGGAATTTGGAAGGGTATTGCATAACTTTAGTAAAACTTAGAAGGAAAGCAATACCCACATCATTTTGCGATAATATCGTAAACCATGAAACAAAAGAATTTTTGTTAAAATACTTATTCCATGCTCATTATATCATGCCAAACATATTGATTCAAGTAAATGAGGGTATTGTAAAAAATTTCACATTGATGGTAGAATGTCACTTGAACAAACTTATGGAATTTAAATGTAATACATGTATCATCTTGGGATATTTGCATTCACCATGAAACTTGGAGGGGTATTGCATAGCCCTACCAAAACTTAAAAGGAATACAATACTTGCACCATATTGTGACAATATCCTAAACCATGATACAAATGAGGGTATTGTCAAATTGGTCACATTGATGGTAAAAAATAATGAAAATATCACAAAAATGAAGGTATTGAAATTAGACTCAACTTTGTTGAAGTAAACCTTAATGTGACAAATATTGCAATACCTTCATTTACATATACTAATAATTTTGCATTGGTCCATTAAATGATTATTACCATTTATGAATTTGAAAATGTCTTTCAACTATATATAATGTTTAATTAAAATTCATAACATAAAATAATCATTAAGATATTATCTGTATAAGAATGAAAAAATAATAATAAATCCATACATTAATTAATTAAGTATATCATTATTTTGATATATTGTAAAATAAAATTTACATAAAGGTAAGAAAATACATTGACTAAATGTACATTATATTAGATACTTATATTTCAAAATTAAATTAAAACCTTGATTCTTAAACCTTAAACCTATACCTTGATTGAAAGAAGTTAAGGTTCTTATTGAAGGATTTTTTTTAATGTTCAAAAAATAAATAAAACAACAAGGAGGATGATTTTGTTGATGCTAGGGTTGATGAGAGATGCCTATGGCTTGCTTGGTAATACTGATTACTGATACAATGCATTATTATGTTGGAAGAAATTCTAACTACACTTTGGAGGTAGCATAGGTCAACAATGTAAAAGGTTTTAACTCAATGAGGAAACAACATATGTAGTTGGCAAGTGAGCTTATGCAATACCGGATTCTATGATCATTAGAAAGCATTTGCAATGGACCATTGCCTAAAAAAGAGGGAACGTCTAGTGTTTACTCTTGTTAAAATGATTGCTTTGGTGTTCATATTTTTGATGAATTTAGTTTTGAAAATGCAATCCTTAGAGGTTTATCAAGCCAGAGACTGAGGCAATAACTTGACTATATTCAATTAAAGTAGGATGATGACATCACTAAATCAGGTGTATTTGAGAAACAAAAACCACCTAGAGCTAGGATTCATGAAAATGGAGCTCGGGCACATTCACCCAATGTCCAAAATGATCCTAGTACTAGTCTTTGATCATCACAAACAAGTATAATCACATGAGGTAACATACAAATCATAAGTATTAAGGGCATGATTTTTACTAGCCATTTGATTAGCTACTTGACACCCGAATCTTCTTTTGGAGAATCTACTCCATTTTTTATCAAACCATCGATTTGATGATCTGGGTGGTGAACATCTTAAGCTAGTTCCATTCACAATAGAATCAATATTATGTTCAACAAGAGTTGGAGGATTCAACATCATCATGCCTAATGTAGTAGTAACGTATATTAATGCCAATAATGGTAATGATGTCTAACTCTTCGGTGGATTCAATCTACACAAGGAATTCATGGTCAAGTCATGTTCAGTTTCTCAAGGTGTCGAAAACATTGCATAACAACTTAGCCTTCACAAAGTTTTTGAATCCACACAAACTTCGGCATGGCTTCCAAGACTTATGAACATTTTCATACCCAACTATTTTTTAGTCCAAATCATATCCGAAATGAGATTTGAAGGTTTTTCAGAGGCTTCCAAAAGCAAACCCTCCTATGTGAACAAACAACGATTCAAGCACTAATTCCTTGCAACCAGCTATCATATTTATAACATTATGGGGTTAGTTATATTGTTGTTGTTTATTTATGTTGTTGCAATGATAGTGGTGTGGTGGGACATGGAGAGCGTACCTCCTCCACCCTATGATTTATAGGAGTGTTCCCATGTTTTTCTAGAACACATTCTGATTTTCCATCGCAAAGAAAATTTAAGCTTGTTCAATGTGTAAGTGCCTATCTAAGAGCTTGCATATGGGTGCCTAGAAGGATTATTTAAAGTTGTTTATATTGTTGTCACCAAATTAAGCATTTGTTTACAACATTGTTGTTGCACTTCATCATCATCTAGTTTTTTAAAACTCCATTTAGAATATATTATTAGTTTGATGGGTAGAGAATCTCTAGCAAACTGGAAAGTAGTTAATTTCCTTCTTCATGTTTTCTTACTAGTTAAAATAAGCATGACAATTGTGTGTCTATTGTGCAATTAATGTGGGGGAGTTGGAGGTTACATCTAGTATAGATTATAAATCTTCATTGCTAGTACTTTGTTACAAAATTTCAAAGCCTCAAATTAGAAGTAACAACTTACATAATTGATATATTGGTTTCATGGTGCACTATTTTCACTTTTCACTTTGAAATTTTGCAATTGTACTTGAAGAATTTGATTCACAACTCATTTGGACTACAACCCATTAATTATGGCCATTGATGAGGTTATTACCTTGTTGTAAAATTTGCAAAGGATATGGTGTGATAATGTCTTGATTTGAGTCAATTGATTAGGCAAATGATTTTGAAAGGTTTTAAGACTTGCCTATCATTTCACTCTAAATGTTTAAATTTCTAGTTTTCATGAGGTCATAGCATATCAATAGGTACTCAAGGAAAGCCACAACAAAGAAAGTCAAAGAAATTTACAGAATTTGACCCAAATTTGGGTTTTCAAAAACTCTCTAATTTGGTATTGCACATTCAATGTTACACACACTAACCATGACATTGCCAATGCTTTCAATGGGTTGATGATTTTTAGAAAAATTCATGTAATGTAGCAACCACTGTTGATGTAGGGGATGCATGAAAATGGAGACAAAATTATGATTAGGAAATTATTTTGAGTTTAACTTTCTATAAGTTGATAATATCTTAGTTTATAATCATCATAAATGCAAGAATTCAAATAGTGGATCTTGGGTAAAATCATGCTGCATCTATTACACGATGATTACATACCATAGTCCAACTAACAAGATCAATTGCTACTTTTATAGCATTTGGAGCACAAATTTTAAACAACCACAATTCGAATAAATTTCAAGGTTCTAAAAGCCTCATTTGAAGAATGCACCTTTGAATAATACCCCACCTTTGCTTCACTTTCCTCTTCCATCAAATGTTTAATTAAAATTTCTACCAAGTCAAAGTAATTATGCAAATATTATATCTCTAGAAATGCAAAAATATATAATTTCACACATTGATAAACTTAATATATCATCATTTTAGTACATTGTAAACTAAATTTTACATAGAATTAATTTACAAGGAGTAAATTTACACAATATTAGTAACTTATATTTCAAACTTCAATTAAAATATTTCAATTTACATAGAAATAACATTCAACTACATGCATTAATAAAATATACAACGTTAATATCTTATCTTTTGGAATTTTTAAATTATCATTAAAATAAAATTTACAAAAAAAAATTTCATTATACATAACCATGGGTATATATATATATAAAAATCAATTTTTATCCTATTTAAAATGAGTATGAAGACATTTATATGTATTAAATTGAATCAACAAAATAATTCCATAATATCATTAATTATATATAATGTATTACTCGATATGTTATAAATAACAATATATTTAGACCAATTTAAACCAATATTATACATCATAAAAAATAAAATTTCAATCATACATAGGATTAATGTATGGGAGAGACCATTTTTATTATTATGTGAACCATTAAAAAAGTAGAAAATCATGTGCTTTAATAATTTTTTAAAAACATGCATTAAAATTTTATTAAATTAGAGACTTTATGTTTTTATTTTTTGAAATAAGTTTACAACTTTAAGAGGGAAAAAATATGTATGTACATCATTGAAAGAATGTTAAGCATGAATTTTTAATTTTTTGATTTTGAAAAACTCAGATTCTAACATTAAGTAATAAAATTTACATTAAACCTTAAACCCTTGTACCATCAATGTGACTGGTTTTGCATTACGTTCATTTTTATATATGTTAAATCATTTTTGTAAGGTGAATAAATAAATTTGAAACATGAATTTCATGATATATTGGTGGGTAATCAAGTATTTAAAAATATTCTTATGTTTCATGGTGAATGTAAATATCCCATGATGATGCAAGTATTGCATTTAAACTCCATAACTTTGTTCAAGTGACCTTCTACCATCAATGTGAAAAAAATCGCAATACCTTCATTTACTAGAATCAATATGTAGGGCATGATACATTGAACACGGACTAATTATTTTTAAAAATATCCTTTTGTTCCATGGTTTCGGATATTATCTCAATATGATGCAAGTATTGTTTTCCTTTTAAGTTTTGGTATGGTTATACAATACCTTTGCAAGTTTCAAAAGATATGTTATAGAGCCCAAATGATTTTTGGGATACCTTGAAAGGGGTAATGCTTGTGCATTGAATATTTTTATGCATAAGCAATACCCTTTTAACAGTTTAGACCAAAATAATTTAACCCATGTTGGTAAGGCTATGCATTACCCCTTCAAGTTTGAAAATATATGTTATGGAGCCCAATGTATTTATGGGAAAACCTATGAAGGGTATTGCAAATGTGTTTTGTAGTTTTGAACATGAGCAATACCCCTCCAATAGTGTAGACCCATGGTGTTTAATTACTGAATACCTCATGTGCATTGAGTGTTCCTTGCCATAAGCAATACCCCTTTGATAGTCTAAACCAAAATAATTTAGCCCATGGTGTTTAATTACTGAATACCTCATGTGCATTGAGTGTTCCTTGCCATGAGCAATACCCCTTTGATAGTCTAAACTGAAATAATTTAGCCCATGGTGTTTAATTACTGAATACCTCATGTGCATTGAGTGTTCCTTGCCATGAGCAATACCCCTTTGATAGTCTAAACCAAAATAATTTAGCCCATGGTGTTTATTGAATACCCCAAGTAGGGTATTATTGTTTATAAGTTTTGGTAGGACTATGTAATACCCTTCCATGTTTCAAATTATGGAGCCTAATGTATTTTTAGGGTGCTTTGCAAGGGGTAATGCATGTGCACTAAATAGTTTTGAGCATGAATAATACCCCTCTAAAAACATAGACCCTTGGTGTTCAATTGTAGAACACCCCAATGAGGGTATTGGTTTCCTTGTTGGTTTTGGTAAGGCTATGCAATATCACCTCACGCGTCAAAAGATATGTTATGGAACCCAATGTATTTTTGGGATACCATGAGAAGGGTAATGCATGTTCATTGAGGCTTTTTGGGCATGAACATTACCCCTCTAATAACCTAGACCAAAATAATTTAACCCATGGTGTTTACAGTGTAACACAATGAGGGTATTGCATTTTTTTAAAGTTTTGGGAGGGCTATGCAATATTCCTCCAAGTTTCAAAAGATATGTTGTGGAGCCCAATGTATTTCTAGGATACCATGTGAGGGGTAACGTAGGTGTATTGAGTAGTTTTGGGCATGAACAATACCCCTCCAAAAACATAAACCCTTGGTGTTTATTTACAAAATACCCTAATGAGGGTATTGGTTTCCTTGTAGGTTTTGGTAGGGCTATGAAATAACCCTCCATGTGTTAAAAGACATGTTATGGAGCTTAATGTATTTATGGGATACCTTGAAAGGGGTATTGCATGTTCATTGAATGTTTTTGGCATGATCAATACCCCTCTAATAACTTGGACCAAAATAATTCAGCCCATGATGTTTACAGTGTAGCCTAATGAAGGTATTGCATTCCTTCTACGTTTTGGTAGGGCTCTGCAATACCCTTTCAATTGTCAAAAGATATGATATGGAGCCCAAATTGTTTTAGGGATACCTAGAATGGGGTATTGCACGTTCATTGAATATTGTTTTATGAACCTAAGTACAATATGCATTAAATGCGTCTAAATTGAACTAGAGCTCCATATTTTTATTATTATCCACTTGGTTCACAATACCCCCCTGGAAAACACTATTTGAGTAGAACTTGCAATACCCTTATATACGGGGGTGTCAAATACTTTAATTGTCCCTTTATTTATTTGTTAAAGTGAACAAGAGCAAGGCTCCATGCAATACCTTCATTTTTTTTTTCCTCATCATTGTCGACCATTGGGAGTCTATTGGAGTGGCAACCATGTAGGTAGGTGTAGCCATGTAGGTGGGGTTTGGTAGGTTGGACAGTGGAAGGGCAGGTATGTGGGTGGGGATGAGAGTAGCACATTTTAAATTTATAGGTGAGTAGGTAGATGTGTAAGAGTCTACTTTTAATTTAAATATATAGGTGAGTAGGTGGGTGGGAAAAGTTTCAAAAGCAAAAAAAAAGAAGAAACCAGGTGGGGGTGGGGGCGGGGAGAAAATAAAGTTGCGAAAAAAAACTGAGATCAGGGCTCAGGAAGGGCAAACAAAAAGGTCAACTGAAAACTTCAGTAACTACCAGAGATTCCGACCACGGTGGGATTCGAACCCACGGCCTCCTGATCCGAAGTCAGGCGCGCTAATCCACTGCGCTACGCGGTCCTCTGCAGCCAAAGTCCGAATCCAGACTATTTAACTCTTTACATCACCCAGCAGAGAACACCCCTATCCCCAAGAGTCCTATAGAAGGTCTAGTCTTTGTGATCAGCTGTTAGGGTTCGAGGTGACTACACCCTAAACCCTAATAGCTTGTCACAACCCTAAAAGGGGCCAACCATTTAAGGTCTAGTTAGTCTTTTTTGATAGTGATAAGCTGTTCGAGGTTGGCCCCTTTTAAAAACTTTGATGTATTTAAGGGAAATATTTCATATTTAAAAAAAATATTATTAATAATTTTGCTACTATTGTAACTTCATACATGGGGTTGCAAAGGCTAACTTTTGCAAACTTTATAAAAAAAAGGATGCACCCAAACAACCCTATTCACATGTCTAGTTTGTTCATCTAGCTAAAAAAACATGGATTGCACAACCTAGCTTGTGCAATTCCTATTTCTTCCTTTTTAGTCAACCTACTTGAGAAAAATTGACATTGTTTTCATGGTGTTTGATATACATGTGATTGTCTGCTTTGTGAGTTGCATATTTGGTTTGGGTTTGTTTTGGAGGGAAAACAAAACAACCATCAACAACCTATTTGAAGACTAAGAAAATACTTGACATCCCATCCACATGGATAGACAAATCCATGTGCCCTTCATGTTTGGATGCTCATGAAGTTACTAATGTTGGGTGGTTATCTGAATTTTAAAATAATCAAGGGTTTTGGTTCTTTAAAAATTTTAGAATCAAAGAACCACTTGTTCCAATTTTTTGAGAAAAAAAAATCAGAATTAGAGTACCATTGGTTCGTATGATTTCAAAAACATCAAAGAACCAACAGTTCTCACGAAAGAACCAATGGTGAGGAAGGCAGTTTTTTGAATTTTTCCAAAAAATGATAACCAAATTTCTATATAAAAAATCAGCTTTTTGATTTTATTCACCTCTGATGGGTAAGTGGGTATATACCTAGGTTGATAACCAATGAGTTCTATAATAGATTCTAATAATCACACTACACTAGAAATTACTTTCATATCTACAACTCATTCCTCAACTCATGGTAACTTCTTGTATATATACACTTTTACAACCCACTCATTTGTAGCATTTTAAATTCACAAATAATGCATAGATTGTTTAAAAATTTGCAATAGTTTGTAGTCTTTTCACATACTCTTTCAATAAACATAAAATAGTGAAGTTATTCACAAGTAATATTTGATTGCTATTTTCAACTCTAAATCATCAGGTTAGTTATAATTTCATTCGCATCCTTATACACCAGTAGAACAAATAAACATTGAGAAGAAATAAATCAGCTTAAAACTTTGGTTAATATATGCTTATGCACAATACTTTAGTTCTTTAAAGATTAGCTTAGGTGCTGTCTAGTTGGACTCCCTAAAAGCCCTTCGTAATTTCTTCGTAACCCATGAAATTAAAGAAATAAAGACTTATTTTCACACAGTATATAGAAAACACTAGATTTTGGTAGCATTTCCTTTTGTGTAAAGGACCTCAATAGCCCTTTTTTGCTGGTTAATGGACCCTACTATATGGTAGAACTGGTCACTGGACAAAATTACCTTGTGAAATTCACCCTTTATCTATGGAATAAGTAGGGCTTGGCAAATTATGTGTACAAACCAAGTAAACAAACATGAATAAAAAATGGACCAATTAACAGGTAAAATGTGTTGAGTACATATATAGGGTGAGATTTTATTTTTTCAATTTTAAGATATTGAAAATTTACTTTTCCCAAGAAATTAACAAAATTAGTCGAATTTACTATAGAAAAAACATATTTTTCCATTTAGAAAAATGGTTGAAACAAAACCAAGTAAACAAAAAGAAATTCTAATGATGAAAAAATTTCAAGGAATTGGTATATGGGAGGTCTTGGATAATCTTTCATATGATCATCCTTAGACAATTGATTTTGCATAATCTTTCAAATGGTTGTCCTTAGAATTAAAAAAAATTCTAAAGATGATTTTAAAGACAATGCATACCTACTTGATTTCCAAGCTTAACTACCTCATTTCTTCCTAATAACTAAAACATTCCTTTTCCCCCACCAACATGGATATGAAAAGACAAATTAACATGAACTTTTTCCATGATATTTATATTAATTCAAATTAAATTTGACATTGACATAAATAGTGATGAATTATTGGATATGGAAACATAAGAAAAAAATTGTTGATTGTGATTGGTTGTGCATAGGAATGTCGAAGTTGATAATGGACAAATCACATGTAAAATGAATTGAGTACACATATAAGGTGAAGGTTTTTTTGTTCAATTTTTTTCAATTTAAGTTTTGGTAAAAATTTCCAAAGAAATTAACTGAATTAGTTGAATTTCTATGTAAAATGAATTGAGTATAAATATAATGTGAGGTTTTTTTTAAAAAAAATTGTGATATTAATATTTTGGTAAATTTTTCCTAAGAAATTAGCAAAATTAGTCAAATTTACATGTAAAAGGAATTGAATATAGATATAGGGTGAAGGTTTGTTTTTAAATTTTGTGATTGAGAATTTCCAATATATTAACAAAATTATTCAAATTTACATGTAAAATAAGCTAAATACATATATATGGTGATGGGTTTTTTCTTTCTTTCAATTTTGTGCCATTGAAAATTTGGCAATTTTTTTCCAATAAATAGAAAAATTAGTCAAATTTACATTTTAAAACACACATTTTTCAAAAAAAAATTGATTGTCAAACAAATCCAAGTAAACAAGGTGTGTTTCATGTGATGGCTCTACTATGTTCATAGTTTTTATCAATGGGCATTGCATGAAAAAATGACACATTTGGGTAAGAATAAAATAAAATAATTTGTGTGATTGATGTTGATTTTTTTAAAAAATAAAAATAATGTTCAAAATTTTAAAACCTTTGGAGAAATAGGTTATGTTTCCCTTTTCAATGCTCGAATAAAATGTACTTAATGCCATGCCACAACCAAAGAGATTATAAATGTTTTCCTCCTCTAGTTGAGAGCTCCTCCATACACATGAAGAATTGGGGAATTAATGATGATGGAACATGTTAAAAACCTAATAATGATTTGGTTAGCTTCCTATAAGTTGAAGAAGATCAAAGTTTGATCACACATCTATTCGTCACAAACTTATTGGCTTCATAGGTTTGTTCAAAATTCGCACCAAATCTATTTTTTCATGGGTTCTTATTTTTTGCTCATGGATGTTGTCCATTTAAGACATGTATGATACACATATAAATAGAATGAAATGTTTTCAAGTGGTTGAAAACATTTCATCCTATTTATATGTGTATCATATGTGTTTTAGATGCACAACATTTATGTTCAAAAAACATGAATTCATGAAAAAACAATTTTCCCACAATTTCCATTATCAAATCTTGGGATGGGAAGTTTGTAATGTATGATTCACCTTGACAACATAGGGTGATTTGAGAAAATAAATAAATATTATTCATTTTCATGGCATTAGTAGCCATCATTATAATTCATTAAGAGATTCCAAATTTTATGCAAGAGTTTATTGTTGGAAAATAAGCACTTTGAATTTGAAAAAAAAGTTAAATTGTTAAATTAAATTGATCTTCAAAAATAACATCAAAGTTATCACATTATTGCACTAGAATATCCCATGTATACACTTCCACAAAGCAATTGTGTTCACAAAATCTTATGTGGTCGGGTTGGGATGTCCAAATAGATTTAAATGATGTGGCGATTGACCACATGCATCAAAGGAATACATGATTATCCTAATGCAAGGGAAGATCATCAATTTTAGTTCATCTTGCAACAACATCCTCTACAAAACTTATGGATATATTGTACATTTTTTGACACAAAGGAAAATCGAAGGAACAAATTATGATGAAAGTTATATAGATTGGTTCATTTACATGGATTGCATAATTCAAACAAGTTCCCCGTGGATTCTACCCAACCATTTATTTTTGGAATCAAAATTTATTATCTCCCATCCTCCAAATACATTTGCAATTGAAGTTCAACATGTTCCAATACCTCATTTGGATTCTCCATGTGTGTTTCAAATAATATTCCATTAATCAACCATCCTATGTGCTTTGGTTATTTTTTTTGGTTGACTCCACCAATAAATTTAACACATTGTCAAATTCTTGGGTTTTGATTCCCTTTGACACTTTGATGTTTTCACTCCTCATGAAAACATTAAAATTATTGCCTTTTATTGTGGGTAACAATTCAAAAGAAGTTTGAGACCTTGCATATTCATTATCATTTTCAAAAATTGTAGTAGTTGTTGCATATTGTAAAATAAATATGCAACTTGAATCTTTAATTTTCATGTGTGAGGTAATTGGTGCCATAGCTATTGGCTTGCCATTGTCAGTAGGAGGATTGTTATTACAAGAGCTATGTTCATTTCCTCTAGTGCCATGACCATTCCTCAATTCTTTTTTTGGCAATAAATCCACCATATTTGTTTCATTCACCATTAGGTCTTCAAGTTGGTCTTCTTGCAAACTTTTGTTTGTTGTCCTTTTCCATCTTCTACTTCTTCTACAATTGCTTCACCGTAAAACCAATCCTAAACCCCAAGGTGTGGCAAGTTTGCATTCATGTTGATAGGTTCACTTTATGTGTGTGATTTTAGAGTTGACCTTGCCATAAAATTGGTGGGAAGAATGTCATCCTCTTGAATTGGTGTCTATGTCATGGATATTTTTGGAGATATGACAAGGACATTCATGTCATTTGGCTTTCCATTAGTTAAGTCCAATGAAAACCAAGATAATGCCATAATTAATTATGTTTCTCTTCTTGAAATTGCTCATCACCAACATGACCATGCTTGAATGCAAGGACATTACATAATAAAGAACTAATTAACGAAGAGAAAAACACGAAATCACTTGTCTCACCAAGTTCATTTGCCACTATAATTCTATCTAGCAAATCATAATATTAAAACAAAACTAAATTGCAAGATTTCATGATCCAAAACTAATTATGAATCACAAACATTCATCCACTTTGTTTACAAGATATCTCGAGACTCCAAATCAATTGAATCAACATCAAGATAAGATGATATGACCAATTTCCATGAGACATCATTCTTCCCTCTCTATTTCAGATGAAGATATTTGAAGGTTTTTCCTTTATTTCTTGTCTTTTTGTTTTGTTTTTGGAGTTCTAAATTTGCCTTTTGGAAAGACATCATCCTTTGCAAAAATAGCATGACAACCATAGATTGTGAATATAAACTTCATTTCATTTTGGAATGTTGTTATGACAACAAGCATCAAGCTTTAAGTACATAGATGCCAACATATAAGGTAATTTCGGTTCTCTTGCACCTTAATATGTTGCTCATAAAAAGGTATTATGTAATTTTAGTATTCATAAGGTTACCCATCTTATAAAGTGCCAATCCCAAAGTTGTTCAATTTTGTGTGATGAAGAACAATTTTGGTAGCACACTATATGATTGCACATCTTGGAATGGCTTAAATATTGCAAAAAATTCAAGAAAAACCCATAATTGGGTTACATACAAAAAAAAATTCAAATGTTACATTTAATGGATCACATGCCACACTCTTCGAAACATGAGAACCAATTTTGTTAAATATCATAACTTTAAGGTAGTACATTGAAAATAGTAGAAAGATTTGCAAATGACAATCCAATAGGATGAACACCTCAAAATCAATTTTTTTTGGGAATATAAGTTGCAAAGCACTCAAACTTCACCATCCATCCACATCCTAAAGCCCATCATAAACAAATTCCAAAAAATTGGAACTTGTGTTGCTTTTCAAAAATGATTTGTTCATTGTTGTCTTTCTTTTGCACATGCATATGGTGTATTCAACTTTTCAAGTGTTGTTAAATGGTCTTTGTATGAAGAGGTGGTGGTGGTGAATGGTTCAAAATGGCCGATTTGAATACATTGGCTAACGTGTTTTGTGTAAATTAAGCAACATAGTTGAGAGAGAAGGAGACATGCAAGTTAAGAGTGTTGTCTCTTGAGGGCAATGGATGGACTACATTGTATGCTAAAGACAAGTGTGAACAACTATGCCCTTGTTCTTGGAAGAGTCAAACAAAATGGAAACCAAAAAAGAATGGGGACAAGAATCGAATGAGGAAAGATATAAGATAGACATTTGCAAGGGATGGAATCATTAATTGTGGAGGTGGTTGGTAACATCTTCTTGCACATCAAATCTATTGAAAAGGTGGCGAGGCCTCCAAGGACATGTCAAAAATGGAAAGAAACAATACAATATCACTTGCACTCTTTGATGTACTATTAGAGGAAGGTTATGTACAAAAACTTTACAATTGTAGACTTGGAAGGGTTGCTCCCACAAACTATCTTGCAAATGTTGTCTACAAAAATTGTACCTTGGGACTAAAGAAGGATTTAAAATAGTAGTGTTGATTTCTTGGCTTTTGCATGCTCAAGATTCTCATAGTAAGTTGTCTTATGGATTGATAAAATAACGTCCTATCAAGTTCCAACCCGCTTACATGCTAAGGTATTAGAGACATGTAGAAATATGAAGCACTTCAAAATGTTGTAATTCTAGCACATTCAAATAACTTTAGTGACCATAATAATCAAAATTGGTTTAGGTGAAACATGTATAGGGTCCATTATTGGACATCACCATGACAATTTTCAATGTTGTCCACTTGACAATTATGAAAACATTTCATAATTACCTAACTAATTCACTATTTTCACCAACTCCATGTGAACTATAAAAAATTCCATATCTACTTAACTACTTTCACTCCTTTCACCAACCTAGCTACATGGATATGAAAAGGCAAATTAACATGTGCTTTTTAATAATTGAATTTTCATAATGTGGTTGGATTTAATTTAAGAAAATTATGAAAATAATTCAATTGAAGCCAATTTGAATTGAATTTGATTTAATTCAACCAATTTGTATTCAATCGAATTGAATTTGATTCAATTCAACCAAATTCAATTCATTGAAATTTCAATGAGAACATTCAACATGTTGAATTTAAAGGAGATTCACTTCAATTTAGAAACTTGAATTGAATTGAATTGAATTCAATATAAATTTCATTCAATTTAAATTCAATTAAAAAATTTGAATTCAAGTTGAATTCAGTTGAGTTGCATTCAATTCAAGTTGCATTATGTAAATTCATTCAATATGAAATCATTTAAATGTAACTTAATTTTTACAAAATCAATTCATGTATTTTCATCAATTCATTGTATTGTGCAATAGCATGAAGCCCAAGTTCCCAAGTGCATACTGATATGACATTTAAAATGAATAATGCATTTTCATTTAAATTATGAGTGCAAAATCTCACCTTACATTTGTCAAAGTTTGATTCATGAGATTGAAAAAAAGGACACCCTACTACTATATAGGGGCCAAATTGCTTGAAGCATTCATACTCTATAATGATTCTTGACACAAAATCCCTGCCTTGATAGGCAGGGCCAACAAAAAGGGAATATAATGGACCAAAATATGTAAAATGAGTTGGGTACAGATATAGGGTCATGGATGGGCACACATAAATTTTGTAGTTGTGAATGGGGGGAGGGCCAAGGAATGGCAGTTGCATTGCTTACAACCCAGATGATGTTGAAGAGATTCTTGGGAAAGTGTTAAAAATGGTGAGAAAGTCTTGCCAAAATTTGTATGCATGCTTTTGAACACATAATTCTACCTATTTCATGTATGAAACCTAAAGCAATTAAATTGCTATGAATTAAATTGCTTTGAATGGTTCACTGTAAAACAGAAAATTCAATGACACAATCAATTATAGTAAAATGATGTTGTATAGAAAAAGTCATTGATTTCAGTGCATCTTCTCAGTTGTGCATCTTTGACATGTACATTGTTGCAAAGATCTTTCCAATGCACCAAGACACACTCTGGTCTACTAAAGGGATGAGAGAAAGCCCATAAAGCCTTTGCCATTGATGAGTACCTATTTGGGTGGGTCTAAGGGAACTTGCTCTTGCTTCTTTTGACAGGCTGAAGACAAATATGTCAATCCAATAACTGTTTTCTTCCACACATGTTTCAAGGTAAAATTATGTATGCACCCACAGATCTCCATACCAATTTTCAGGTTTGTTAAAATTTCAGTAGGAGCTGCAAGTGCACATCCACTACCACTACTACTATCTCCAAGATGCTGTTGGGAGTTTTCCTGAGAGATTCAGCTTGAACCCTAATAATGTGAAGGATCCAAGCATGTTGCATGAATGAGTGTCCTCTCAAAAGGTGATGAGCTTGTTGTCTATGAAATGATCCAGGTGGCTGCTGTTGCAGCATACCTCATTGGTGGGTTTTTCTCAGCCAGTTATGTCATCAACTTCGTAGTGACAATCACGTTGCTCGGAATTGACTTCTGGATTGTAAAGAACGTGAGTGGCAGAATACTGGTGGGGCTCAGATGGTGGAATGAGATAAATGAGAAAGGTGGTAGCATCTGGAGGTTTGAGTCTCTTGATCAGCAGGTAAAACCATGACCTTGCGAACCATGTAAAACCATGACCTGCAAACCCATGTAAAATCAAGCAAAAACCCAACTTCAGCTCTGTAGGAGATATCACATGAACTGGGAAATCTTTGACTCTTGGGCTGTGAGGGAGGGGGTGCTTGCAGTCACTCCAGCAGTTAAACAAGAATGAAGCATGGCTTTTCTGGTGGTCCCTATATATAAATGTAAGGTTTGAGCACTGTTTCTACATCTATGATATAGCACAATCCACAACCCTGCAACTCATTGACAACCTGTGCTTGTCATACAATTTTTTGTTGAATTGCTTCATGAAGCAGAGACCAAAGGCTTTTCTAACAATTGGAAGATGATTGTAAGTGAGTGTAGTGGGAGAAAGAAATCTGGGAATCTGATTAGGGCTTTGCAGTTGGGTACTACAGGCTGGTGTATGGATTGCACTTGGTATTGTGGCACTCATCAAGTTCAATCTTGACTACATGTTGATTGTCATTGTTGCCCTTGTTCTCAATAGTGCAAACACAGCTGGTTATACCAAATGTCAGAAAGGTTACCGTATATTCTGCTAACTTTTCCTTCTCTCAGATGATGTCTGCACATTCTCTGCACTTCTCTGGAGAATGCTATGTATGTTTTGAAGGAGAAGAATGATTCAATAATGGTTCATGGGCTGCTGATCTTGGAATCTTAATTTTTTTATCAGTTTGTGGGGTGCCAATTGGCAGATGCTGAAAAGAAGGCCCAATTAGGCATCCAAGCAATCACCACAGGCATATTCCAGAGTGCATTCAGGGTGAGAAAGTCTTTGCCAAGAAGCATCTGTCTACAAACAAAAATTTTATTTGAAAAACTTTGTATATCTTTCTATACTGATTAGTAATTATGTATCTGCTGTGGTTTCAATGTACACCAGGCAGTTGCAAGCACAGTTTGAGAAAATATTGAGAGCTGCCATTTGTGGAATTATCTGCATAACTCTGAATTGCATTAAACTGGTCATCCATCCATTCCATATCAGTATTGTACTTGTTGAGACAGGCACACTAAATTATTGTGTTGGAATTGTTTGTCAATTCTGCAAATAGATGAATTTTAGGGTAAATTGTTGTTGGAATAGAATTGCTTGTTCTACAGCTCCTAGACAGCTCCATGGCTAGGGTCAGGGTTTTGTACATTGGCTCTGTAGCGCATACATATTGTGTGCAACTTATTCTCTTGACGTTAAATGTTTTTCTCTTTGTGTTAATGGACTGCTTCTCAAATCTTCTCTTGCCTCAGTTTTGCAACTATTCTTCATCTTGCTCTCAAGTTTCTCTTGTTGTACAAGAACTTTTGCAATGCTGTTATTAGTTTACATATTATAAGCCGACCTCTTTACATCCTGACAGAGCCAAATGCCTTGGCACATGTTTGGTCAAATCCTCATTTTATGCTGTAAAATTTGCAAGAACTTCATTCTAACTTTTTTGGGTTGATAAAGACAATTTCGGAACATCTTGAATTTGGCAAAACTAGTGACAAACGCATGAACAAAAAGAAGAAAAGATAAACCCTTGGGTGGAGGTAGATGGTTAGTGTGAACAACACTGTGTGAGTGAACAAACCATGGTGCATGAATGTTGATAGACATCAGGTGCAACAAGAGTGAAATTTTATCATTATAGTGGGTGGCCTTTAGAAACACCAATTCATGATTTCTTTGAAACCATGCTAGAATTGGAATTAGGATGTAGGAAATTTATTGGTTTTATACAACAAGAGAGACTACACTACTCTGCAGTGGAATTTGAAGAGCAAATCCCCTTTCAAACTGGAGTACCAATTTCAAAAAGCCTTCCTCAAACCCATTTGTTAACTAGTCCTCAAAGGTTAAGTCTTTGATTGTGAGACACTGCAAAACATGGAACCTATTTTTTGGATCTTGTGCTCTGTGCTTTTGCACTTATCTCAAGGCTAAGATAAACAGCCTAGAGAGGGGCATGAAAAGGCATCAACCATACCTTTACACCCCAACACTACAAAAAGAATGTGATTTCTCTCACCCAAAAACTTGTGATTTGTGACCCGTGTGAAGTAAACTTTGTGGTTTCATCCATTACAATATACAATATGTGATGTTTACTACAACATAATTACATTTAAATGGGAATTCCACATTAGGCAATGGCACATTACTTTTGCAACATGTACTATTAATTAATGTCAAGTTGTCATTCTAATGTAATACATGTCACAATAAACACTGCATATTCTATATTGTAATGGATGAAATCACAAAGTTTACCTCACAAATGTGTCATGAGTTGAGACTTTTTGTGTGAGAAAAACTGCATTCTCTTGTAGTGCAAGATAGAGATTTAGTCAAACATTCTTGGTTTGTAACTTCATGCCATACTCTAATAAGTTCACACAATCAGAATCAGAATTAAAGGGAGGCAATGATAGAAGAAGAACCAGCTTTGATGATATTCTAACATTGACATGTATATGTTGTGCAAAATTCATATG
>Ga0116228_10000399_pt1 | contig 32543 bp, 26 predicted proteins | sample S1TSphfallax_2_FD_89694 | JGI IMG/M metagenome (GOLD analysis project Ga0116228, IMG submission 89694) | Host-associated microbial communities from peat moss isolated from Minnesota, USA - S1T2_Fc - Sphagnum fallax MG | ecosystem: Host-associated > Plants > Peat moss > Unclassified | place... | reverse complement strand
GGCCCTATGTCAACATTTACATTCATCATTGTCAATACACATACAACACATAATATAGAAATATTCTTAATGATACAACACATTCAAACATTTGATTTGAGATCACACAACTTGAATTATTCTTATACAAATATTTTGAATTATATTCACACTAGAACCAATTTCAAATTAACTTACCTCAATTTACTTACAATAACTAGGATCGTGTATTTAGTTAATTTCAAACTTTTGAAAAGTCCAAAATTAACAAATGACCATTATGAAAGTTGAAAATCTGAAGAAATATTCTGATTTGCAAGCCGCTATATGATCCAACAATATGTATTTATAATGTTTTGTCTCATTAAATGATACGACAAATAGATGTTTCCAATGTTTTGCCTCAAATTCAATGACAAACATGTTTCAAACATAATCATGTAACAAATAGAATATTCTTGACAAATGAAATGATTTGTTATAACATATTATTATGCACACTCTTTTCCTAACCTACCTAAATATTCATCATATGTATTTTTTCTACTTAGGTTATTTTGTTACATTACTTCATATATCTACATAATTTAAGATACTAATAAGTTACCTTAGACTATTTTTAAATTAGTGTAAGTTTCATAAGTCTATGTGTGGGCTACCATAGGCTAGGATTTTAAGTTGTTATTAAATTTTTTTTAAACTATTGTACATGTGTTATTATACCCTAGGTTATTATTGGTTATTTTGAATTATTCTACCTTAAATTATTGTGTTCTAAATTATTTTATGTTATTATATATTATTCCACTTTAATATGTTTTCAACTATTGCAAATTATTCCACCTTAAACTATTATAGGTTATTCTAAGTTGTTTAACTTTAAGCTAACATATATCATAAAGTAAAATAATTTAAAAGAATTAGAAATAACTTACAATACAACCTATGATAACATAAGGTAAAATAAATAAATAAAATAGCTTAAAATATAATAACATAGGGTGGAATAGTTTTAAAACATTATAAATAATTTGGAATATTTAGTGTAAAATAAATTAAAATAACTGAAGATTGGAATGGCCTATAATAGTCAAAGATTGTCTTGAATAGCCTAAGATATAATAGCCTAAAATAATTTTAAATTGTTTAAAATAGTGAAAAAAAATCTAAAATAATAAAATAAACTCCCTAAAATAAAATAGCTTAAAATGGATAAACCTATAATAATTGATAATAACCTAAAATAACCTTTACTACCATTTTAACCATTATATAGACATGTGAAAATAACAAATAACCATCATAACCACCTTTGTTTTTCTTTAAATCACCAAGTTGGTTCCATCTCACACAAATACATGGGCATCTATGTTATGTGAAGGCTTAGATGTGTAGCCAACAATAGTAACTACCTATATTTGAAAAAAAATCAATTGCCCCGTAGATTTGGAGAGAATCTAATTTCAAGATGACTTATTGTATAGGATGGAATGGTCAAACCTCTAACATCTTTAAGAGTTAAATGTTTTTTTTTGGGTCTACATCAATATGTAAAATCATGTAGATTTTCATAACATTTACATGATTTGTAATGGTTTGATCAACCATATGTAGGTTATAAGGTGTAGGTTTTGGTTTTGACAAAAATAATTGTACCTTTAACTTTTTTGTAATAATATTAACTCCAAAACCACCATCTAGAAGCACATCTTCAATAAAGTTCTTCCTTACTTGAGCCTATATTATTATCATTTGACGATCAATGGTAACTGATGTAACTATCGATTATGGTAAAGTAGGTTTTGATGGTATTAGGTTAAAAATGTAGTTTTGATATCAATAATTGCCTGCAATAATTGTCCCAAGTTCAATTTATACTTGGTCCCCAAGACTTGTTTACTAATATCCCTTAAAATTTCTTCTAAAATCTTCTATATAATAACCTGTGTTGAAATGGTAGGTTGTTGATGTGCTTCACCGGTTTGATTTTTTTCAATTAGTTGAGTTTTGGCAAGATTATTGGGCAATCCAACCCAATTATTCTACAATGAACTTTCATTGATAGTAGTAAGTTGGTTTTCAGCTCCACTATGTCATAGTTATCTAATAGTTTCAATGAACAAATCATGTAAATGTTTTTCTTGTTGCCAATCTTCAATTCCTTTGGCTTTAACTAACTCCCTCTCCTTGAACATTTGTTGTTTCGACTATCAATTACATGTGGTAACAATAGCTACTACATTAACTAACATGTTGTCGATTTTAGGTGATTTAGATGTTATTGTGGCATTAAAACTAACAAGTTTAGTTCTAAACATGTTTTGTACCTCAATTTTTTGGGGGCATTTTCTTGATCTATGTTATACACTAGAACAAATTATACAAGGATAATGAACATGTGTATTTCCTGATTTAACAAGTTGGGTTTTAGCTCATGTTACAAGTTTTATAGATTTAAGTGTAATGATTGGCACAACTAGTACCATTTTTTTCTTTTATCACAAGTTTCCATTAAATGACCGGTTTTACCACAATTGGTACAAGTTAATGTTGATTTAACTGTTATAGAAGGTACTACAAGTTTAACTCTTGCATTAGCTTATGGTGTGGTTAATAGAGCATTGTAATTCATACTAACATGTCCACTTTCTTCACATATTACAACAACTTCTTTATGTTCAACTAGGTGTTTCTTGTCATACCTATAATAGCTAATCTTAGGTAAGGTAATAAACCTACCTTGAAAATAGCGATGAAAAAACATCTATTGTTCTAACCTATAGATAGTTAATTAGTTTTAGTTGGCATTCATAATAAACTTCAACACGTTTGGTGGTTTGTTGTTGTATGTTACATGTAGACCTTGTCATCGTTCTTCATTGTTCTAAATTGCTTGCAAAATGATTGCTCCGATTCTTCAAAAATGCAATTTGGATGGTCTTGAACTTAATTTTTCCCCCATTTAAAGATATTATCCCTAAAAGTAAAACCAAACAAGTTTATGATGTCAAATTTCACTATTTCACCATTAGCTTTAATGACCTTTTTTAACACTTTGATGTGAGCATCAGAATCAATGTCTTTGACATAGGTTGGATATTGTAACTTCTTGTATGGCAGCTTTGTTGCTAGTTTTGACATAGGTTACACAACAAGTGGTTAATACCATGGTGGTATGAACATGTGCAAATCAGGTGTTAACCATCCAAAAGGTTCAACAAGTGGATTGAAAGGTGGCTCTCCAAATGGATCTCCTCCAAGTGAACTTCCTCTAGGTGAATCTCCAAGTTGTCTTCCATTCGATGGTTGGTGAGTAGAAACTCTAGGTATGTGAGTTGGTAAACTAGTAGTAACCTATACTGTGGTTGGCACTAGTGCAATAACAAGTTACTAAATAGGTTGTCTATCCCTACTAGTCATTGGTTGAACCCTTATAAGAAATTGATTTCCAACAAAGTATGGTATATATGTTGGTGGTACAATAGGTTATCTAAGTACTAGGTACACATTCCTAGGTACATAACCTGTATAATACCTAAAGATCAAGGAATCAAATCCTTTTGCTCTAGTTTAATAACTTGGATACAAACTAGGATTTAAAGGCACAAAAGGGGGTATGACATTATACCACATAGGGTATGTTGAAATAGGCAACATACTAATTTTAGCTAGTATAATTGGTATAACAGGTTGTGACCAGGTTGTTTGATAGTTAATAGGCATTGTCATATAACCTGTATTAGGATTCATGGTTTGAGTCTTTAATATAGACATATTGGGTATTGTTATTGTAATGGTTGAAAGAGCAGGTTGACGAGTATTCATCACCTCCTCCTTAAATAACTACCTTAACCTATCATCAACAAATGGGTAGCAATTGAATAGGTGTCCCATTTGATGATAATATGAACAAATCATAGTTCCAACACCTTGGTTTCCTCTTGAAACCGATCTATGATGCAATACTTGCGATGATTCACTTACACCATGTAATGATCTTGTTGGCCAAGTGCCTTGTGGATAAGCGACTCCTTGTTGAATAATTATGGGTGTTGCTCTAGGTTCAATAGGTTCTACATGTGGTATGGAAATTGATTGATTAAATAATCTTCGGGCGATGTGATGAAATTGCTCCAACCTATTGAGTAAGTGGAGTCGTTCCATCTCTAAATTAGTGGGTACTAAATGAATATTGGTGTGTGGTGTTTGGTTTTGAAAACCAGAAGATGTTGTAATTGGTGTAAATGCATTGATTTTGGGGTTGCAAATTGCCATGGTTGTTGTATAGATACAACCTCATCAAATGGCTAAATAGGTTCATGATTGTCATCATTATAAACATTCATTACCCTTGGTTGGGTTATTGTTTGTGTTGTTTCTTGATGAATGGTTGAGAGTGCTACTAGGTCTCTTTGCACAACTAGTTCTGCTACATTTTGATGTTCATTAATTTCTCCTCTATGTGATGCATCTATGTTTGGTACATTCATAGGTTCATTTCCCATAGGTTGCACTTGTTGTTCATCTTGTTTTCATGCATGTTCTTAAGTTGGTTGATATTTAACATGTTCTAACTGTTTTTTAAGACTACTAATAATTATTCTTGAGATTTTCTAAAATCAACAAGCTTTAAGAAAGCCCTCGCATTATTTTTGAACATAAGATTTTTTTCAGAATGACCCTTCCTAGTAGTCAAAAGTTTGTATAAAACTTCTTTTACAAATTGGACGCCTATCTTTCTTTAAAAACTTTAGATTAACCTCACCCTATTCTTAATTAATGTTTTCAAACTAATACAAGATTAGAAACTGAAATCCTAAAGTTTACACAAAACAAACAAACATGTGACAAATCAAAATTTCAAACATGATTATTTTTCAAACCTTATCTATTAAAACTATTGAATCTAACCAAAAAAATTAAGTGTGATTGCTTCTGAATTCTAATCCATTGCATGGTCACAAAATGTTAACGGGTTTTTCTATTCGCATTAAGGTTATTCACCTTTGAATTTTCCAACAATAGGTTCCTAAAACAACAAATACACACAAGACTTTAATAAAACTTGAACTAACTATAAACCTAAACTAAACATGTACACATATTGCTCAAAGTTTAAAGGAAATTGGCTAAAAGAATAATTGATTCATGTTCCATAAATGAAGATTAAACACATATTCGAAAAGCTCTTCAATAGGTTTGTCCTCCTAGTTCTTGTACTAGTTATTTCAAATACAACACTCATGATTGACCATTATAAACATTCATTAGTCAGTACCAAGACTAACAATCCAAAATCTCAAAAAAAAAAACACCTTTCCTAACCTATCTTCCTAACCCAGTAAAATTACCTACCATGTTTAATAACCGATTAAATTAGTACTATAGGTTAAGTCAAATAATAGGTTAAGAAACCTATTAGGTTTAACAACATGCTTACTTTATCAACTTGTTACCAAATGTAGATAATAACTTTGATGCAACTTGTATTTGTTGATGTGATCAAAGTTGATGTAATTTAAATTTGTTTTTGTTGTTACAGCTTTGATGCAAACTCAATCTGACCCTATTGAACCTCTTGAATTTTGAGTTTTGTGTTCCTCAAGTTGTATTTACTCCCCTATTTTTATGGTTGTAGATGCATACTCCTAAAAACTAACCTCCTACAAAACAAATTCTACTTGTTATAAAATCTATTATGATGTAAATCTTTTACTAGTAACCTCCCTCTTAAGGCTATCCCTCCCTCCTCTGAAGTCTCTTAGTTCTTCCTTTGTTGTTTTTGTACCCAATGGTCAAACACCATCAGTATTCTCTTTATCTTTTTCTTCATCTGAAGTTTTTGGTTCTGGAGACAAAAGTAAAAGCTCATACTCAAATGATGGCATGAATTTTTCCATTTGATAAATATTGTGTTTATACAACCTTTCATTTCTCTCATACCTTCTACATACCTTTCCAATATCTTTCTAGACAATGTCCTGCATTACATCCCACCATAGATCTACATCTTTCTCCTCCATTGACAATGCCTTGAATTTTACTTGAAACAAAGTATTATGCTTCTTGAATTCACTATTTTCTTTAAATACACTATCATAATTGAAAGGCTTTTGGGTCTCCTCACGAAGTTTCTGCAACTTTTCATTAAAGGCTTTTTATGTTTACAAATTTTTGTCCATTTGTGCATACCTTTGGTCACATTTCCTTTCTACCTCATTCTTGGTTTGATATGCATTGGCATTGTCCACTCTAAGCTCCTCCAACTCCTTCTGTTGCTTCAAGAAAGTTTGCCCCATGTTCGTGTAATCTTTCTAAAGTTCGCTATGCTCTATACTCAGAATATCCTTTTCTGCATTTAAGTTCCAGTAATTAGCATCTATCTCCTTTAGAGTTACCTGCAAGGAATCCCTTTCTATTATGATGTTCTCCACATCCTTGCTATGCTTTTCCATATTATTTATCTTTTATTTGGCCACTTGCAATTTTGCCAATACCTAACTATTCTCATTGTTCCTATTCTACAATTTTGCTTTGAGCTTTTGCTCCTTCTCTAAAGCCCCCTACAAATTTTGGATAGATTTGTCCTTCTCCTCTATGATTTGCTTATTCTTGATCTCCAAATTAGAAAGTATAAGCAAAATATTTATCCTTTGTACACTATATTATGCTACTTGTTGAAACATATTAGTAGTTCTCATGTAATCATCCAATTCTACTTATATCCCTTGCATAGATCTTGGTGTATGAAACCTAGGAGTCTAACCTTTGGAACTTGTACTTGAAGATCTTAAACTTCTATGTGCAATCTAAATTTCCCGAAATACATTTGTACATGTTGTAGAACTTGGTCTCAAAGGGAACATACCTTCTATTCATTATTCTATGGTACTGGAACAAATTGTTGTACTTATGGTGGATCTAGGTCCAGATCTTGTATCTACTCCTTTTTTGGCTATTGAGCTTGAGATTTTGGCCCCTTCTTGGGCCATCTCTGATGCTCTTACCCATTTAACCTCTGCTTTTGCTTGGGAAAGATTTGTGGTCTAAAATCAGATTGAGGAGATATGGATTTATCCTTTGATCTCTAATGTTGCTACTATTGTTGAGGATTAATATTGCCCCTCATTATAATATCCTTTTGTCTTCTCTACTTCTTCTACAAAATCTCTTTTGCTTCATCATCATCAAATTGAGACATCAAAATTGCCCTTTTGGTTGTCCTAGTCTTTGGTTGTTTTTCCTTTCTAAGAAAGATGTGTGTACAATTCAGAGGTCTTTTGTCTTTAATAAACCTCTCCCTAAGATTTTCCTTTTTTCTTTTATCTTCCTATGGCTGTTTTTATGCTTCTTCTCTTGTGGCTCTACTCCTAGTGGAAACCATTTTTGAAACATAACTTTTAAAACTATGGCAAAATGGCATACATCCTTTTTGGTTATTTTTTGGCTATTCCTCTAATCATGTTTCTCTTACATTTTTCCCATCTAATCAATTCCTTGACCAATTGAAAATACATAATTGCAACCCAATTGACATACTTTCCATGATCTACTCTATAAATCATCATGGCAAACTTATTGCTAAAATATTACACCTTATCTTTTTGGTAGATAATCGACAAAATGGCAACAATTCTATTGGCATATTCTGACCTCATCTTCTTTACAACCCACCTTTCATCAACATTGCAAGTGTTTGGGATTTTATCAACTATATTTGCCAATGCTACTCTAGCATCAAACATCTTTGCCCAATTTCTTTACGTGACTACTGTATGGCAAATTTTTAAAACCTCTACCAATAGATGTTTGTCTATAATTCTTTGCTCTTCCCCCAACATAACCTTGATTCTTTTATGTTTAGAATCCAACTTCTAGTTGTTCAAAAATTTAACTAGAATGTTGTGACGAGGAGTCTTCCAGTCAACCTCAAACATACCTACTAATTCAGCTTTGTTTGCCCAAGCTCTTTCTTCCTTTCTAGAGCTTGTCCAAAGAAAAATATTCTTTAGATTGCTATTATAACTTTGATCTGTAAAAGTAAAAATGTACCTAACCTCATCATCTTGGTGACTCTACACCTTCTTCCCACACAGATGTGTAGCCATTGCTTACCAACTTCTTCTCTTTGTGCACTTCTTATTAGGAATGTACACTTCTTCTGGAATTTGCTCTTGAGGAGGTTTCTCTTGATGTAATGGTGCTTCTTATTCCTTTTGCAAATCATTTTTTTGCTTCTCTTCTTCAAAATTTGAAATGGAAATCAAACCAACTTGCTCACTAGGACCTACCTCTCTTCTAGACTTCTTAAAGTTATATCTCTTCAAAGTTTTTTCTAATTACTTTAAAAGTTTTTTCTAATTACTTTAAAAGTTTTTTCAAACTTGGATACTAGAGAAGATCTCTAAGAAGAAGAAGAAGAATAAACAAGAGGAGGAAAAGGAGGACCTTTTTCTAGAGACCTAAAGTGCAAAGGCAAAGTGTTTGCAAATTTTTGTTGTTGCCTTTATCTTTTTTGTTTTTTTTTCAACTTCTATAATTTTTCTTTAAATTTTTTTTCAATTTCTCCACAAAACTTTCTTCTACATTCATTCTAGAAACAAAAACCCATAGGAACTTGCTTGTAGAAAAAAATGAAAAGTCACTATATTGTTTACCGCCTTTTGAAATATAATCACCCGATTTCATGAAATGAACATTTCACTTTTTGCTATAAGGTTAACGTTTTAATGATTCTATTTTTCCTTATTTTTTGACACTTGTTGTCTCTTGTTAAAGTTCATATTAACAACAACATGGGCTATAGTTAATACATGTTGACATAAAAACTTTGTGGACATGGCATTGGGTTTTTCTAATGACATCTCTATATCTAATGACCTAGTGTTGTTTACATTACAAACTTCCTTTATCCTATGTTGAGTGATCAAATCAATAGAGTTTTGATGTGACACACTTATCTAACCCATAATCTGGTGACTATGAAATTGTATAATCATGGGTTGTGAATTTTTTCATAACCTACTAACTCATTAAATTAATTAGAGCTTTTCATAATATTCCTATCTGATTAATCCCAATGGTCTCTATTTTCCCCTATATTTTGAACTCTTCATCAAATCTTTCTTCCATGTGTTCTTCATTTATAAATTGTAAAGACTTCTTATCCTTTGAACTTTGAATCCCTTTCAATGTCTTATCCACATATTTGTATGGTTTCAGCTTGTTAACATTGATTTATACTGGATTTGGTTCAAAATTATTAACTGGAACAAAAATAATGGTATTATTGGGTAAGAAATTTGTACTTTGAATGGACCAAACTATCTTTTCTTGAATTTACCCAAATTTATCTTTTCTCCCTTGGGGTACCATAGAATATAATCTCCAAATTAAAACTTCTTCTCTATGTTTTTTTATTGACTCCACAAAAATTTACTCCATTGGTTAGCTCCCACATTGTTCTGAAGTTCCAATTTGTTCTCTTATAACTTTTTTATTTTGTAATTCTAGCTATTAATACTTTGGGTGGTTATGCATTTATGTGGTCCCCACTAATAATTGATAGAACATATTTTGTTAGCATGAGAGGATGCAAACCATAGACTAGCTGGTAAGGTGTATAACCTTTTGCCACTTCATAAGCAATCCTATATGAAAAACAATTGTGGACATATGTTCATCCTAGTCTATTTTTTCCTTATTGACTAACTTGGTCAATAGTCTATTAATGACTTTGTTAATAGACTTTGCTCATCCATTTCCCTATGGACCAAATTATTTACAATTTATTTTGTTTGTAGGACCTATTGATGACAAACAATCACATGCAAAAGCGTAGTTTTGTTTACTAGAATATGAAATCAAGTTTGAAGCTCAAAGTGGAAGTGCTTTTATGCTTCAAGCTAATAAAGTGTTTCATTGCACATTGGCAAATCAAAGTGGGAATGTATATGGTGTGGCATTCTTACATAAAACATTTGTCTTGAATCATCTTGGGTTTTAGTTTTAGTTTATGTGGTTTGATGGTGGCATTTTAACAATTTTTGTGTTCATTTATGATGGACAATATCCAAGCTTGATCATGTAATTTCTAAAGTGTTGTCCATACACAAATTTTATATGGAACAACATTTTGGTAAATTATTCAAGTTGGTAGTTGAATAAAGATTTTAGTTCATGGTGAATCTTTGGAGTCAAATATTGTGATTTAGAGTGTTGCTCAAACAAAAATTTGTTTGCAACAATATTTTAACAAATTACCTAGGTTGGCAATTGGGTAGGTTTGTTTTTTTACTTGTTTTTGTAAATGTTTTATTAGATATTTGGTTGTAGAATTTTGGGGGCAATAGCGATTTGCTTACATTAGATTCCAATTAGTTGCTTGGAAAGAAAGTAATAATAATTGAACCCAATTCCTAAAAGGACTAATATTTAACATGTTCTTGTTTTCCTTTTCTTGTTGTACCACTAGTGAGAAACCTTGTTTGCATATTACTTTTTGAATCCATTCATGTTAATTTACCTTCCTACATATAAAAAAATCTTTAAAGCACCTTGTTTTTATATTTATAGTGCATTTCCTTATAGAAATTTGATTTTTCATTTGAGGATCTTACCTTTGTGTCTAGGTGCATTTTTTTGAAAAACTAAGACACCTAAAGCTTCCACTTTGTTAAAATCACAAAATTTTGAAGTTGGATTGTGTACTTTCCAAAGGGTTGCTCATACAGATTTTGTTTACAACAATCTTTTGGTAAGTTACTTAAGTTAGTAGCTGAATAAATTTGATTTTAGTTCATGATGATTTTTTGGAGTTGGATCTTGTAATTCTTAAAATGTTGTTCAAACCAAAATTTGTTTGCAACAATATTTTGATAAATTACTTGGGCTAGAAATTGGGTACATTTATTTATTATTTGTAAGTGTTTTGTGAAATATTCTGGTTATAAAACCTTGATGGGTAGTAATTTGCTACATATGAGATCCCAATCACTTCATGTTAATCCTCTCCCTTCTAGGGAGAAAAAAAATTCAAAATTAGTGTCCTTGTATTTGAAAGCCCCTTTCCCAATAGTTTTCAAAATTTCAAGGATTATAGAAATTTAATTTATTTTCAAGGCGATGGGGGTAGGGGAGTTTAAATTTGCACACTCTTGTGAGTGATGGGAAAATACAATTAAAATTTTCTAGCTAGTTCCCATTCCCAAATGTTTATGTAGTTATTGTTTTTTGGTAGCACTGTGGGTCTTAATTTTGTAGGAGATGGGCAATGACTAACAATGTGTACAAGGCCTTGCAAGACTTTTTACAATTACATAAACATATCATTCAGCTATTGTGTTTGCAAAGAGTTGTTGTCATCTTTTGAGTATGTGTCACACAACCTAAAGGGTTTTTTTTTCTTTTTTGAAAAAAATGTGGGGTATGTGGGAGGGGGTTGGGGTTTCCCTTCCCCCCTTGTCACTACCATGAATTTGTTTGTAGACAATTTTCATGTTATATTGCGTGTGACTTTAGTCGTGATTGTTTTCTTTGTTAATGATGAGAACCTTATTGTTTTGGATTTGGATGGAAGTCTTGTTGTTGTTTTGGATTTTCAATTTGTTTCATGTGGGTAGTAGAAGAAAGGGGGTGTGTGGCTGGGTTGGTTGTAAAGATCCAAGAAACAGTTGGCTTGTCAAATGGGTCAAAATTTTCATTAGGAAAAGCAAAAGTATGTCACATGCAAAACCTTAGATGAAAACTTATTGTAAGGTGGTACCCAAAAAACCAGTAGCTCAAGTCAAGTAACAACACCTTTGTAGGCAATATGTTTTGAATTTACAAGTTTTCTATTAAAAAAACTAGTAAGAGGGGAGGGAACTAGGTTGTTTTATTTGTTTTGAAAAAAATTGTTGGAAGATGGAAATGAAAGATGGAACGAGCATGGGTTTTATTTTCTTAAAATTGTTGAGGGGGAAGGGGGGCATGGGTTATTTTCTTTTTTTTAACTTTTTGAAACTTTTTGTAATTTGTTTTACTTTTACTCTTAAGAGGAGAGGGGATGGGGGCATGGGTTTTATTTTTTCTTTTTTTGTTAGTTTTTTAACTCTTGAAGGTGGGAAGTGGGGTGTGGGGTTTTTTTTATAAAACATTTTCTTTTCTTTCTTTTCTTTTTTTTATTTTTTGTAAGTTTATTGTTTCTTTTTTAACTCTTGAAGGTGGGGGAAGGGGCAGATGGGTTTTTTAAAGCTTTTATATTTGTTGGGGCAAAGGAGGAGAAGGGAAAGGGTGGGGGGGTTTTCTCAGGGTTTTTTTTTAAATTAAAATTTTATTGTTTGCAAAAGTTTTGCTACATTTTTGTCTACTTTGAAGGGGCGGGGGATGCGAAGGGGACATCGGTTTTATTGGAGGGGTGAGCAATCTCAACTAATACCCACTCACATTTTATTTTTCTTTGGGTTGTCAAGTTTGAAGGTAAAAGGGTTCTGTCCATGAACACATTTTTTTCCTTGGGTTTATGAAGGTTGAAGGATGAAAGGGGTTTCATTCAATATTCTTCACATACAATTTTTTTATTTTTTTTGGGGTCTATCAAGTTGAAAAGAGGCAGGGGTTCCATGTACAATTTTTTTTACTTTGAGGTCTATCAAGTTGAAGGGATTAAAGCATTTTGTCTAGTAACAGTTCAAATACTTTTTTTTTTCTTTTGATTCTATCAAATTTGAGGGGTGATGAGGTTCGATTTAGTATCCGGAAGAGCGTATTACTGAACTATTCAACTATTTGGGTGGCCGTATGCGAAGTTTATTTTCCTTGGTCTCGAGGGTGAGTGGGGCCGCAAGAGAGGTGGAACATGTTAAAAAATGTGCATTAGCAGACTGTCGAACTATTTGGGCATGTGTATGAGGAAGTTTTTTTTTCTCTCTTTTCTTCTTCTTAAAGGTGAATAGGCCGCAAGAAAGCAGAATATGCATGAATGGATTGTTCAATTATTTGGGTGGGTGTATGGGAAAAAAATATCTTCTTGTTGAGAGTGAGGGGGGGGGGGGCTCAAGAAGGGTGGATTGTGTTTTTAAAATGTGTATTAACGAATTATCGAACTATTTGGGTGGGTGCAGGGAAATTTTCTTCTCTACATATGATCAACCCGCTGTGGGCACAATGGCAGGGTCTCAGGCACACTCACCCCTAAAAAAGAGGCTAAATTGGCAAGGTCTGCCCCCTGTAATGACAAGATCTCCTAGTACAAAAATAGGGTAATTGAGCGTAGTTTTAGTATTTTTTTTCTAGCGTCTAGGCCCATAGGTTTATAATAAAGTCAACAAACATGTTGACTACTTTAAAAGTTGAACAGTCCAACTTAATGAGAAATTGGATTGTCTAATGTTATTGAAAAAAAAGAGAGGATTGAGAGATTTTTCATTTCCTCTTTAAAGTGGGGTTGGGCTTTTTAGGGGGCGAGGGAAGAAAAACATAGTTGACCAAAGTTTTTTTTCTTTGACTCCTTCAAAAAGTCGATAGTCCACTTGTATTTGAAGGTCACTTTTATAGCTGCTGTCTGCCATTTTGTGTGGAAACTCCTAATCAGATCAGAGGGCTGGAGGTAGAAACAAAAAGGATATTAACCATGAAACAACTTACCATTCCGTGTTTCATCATCATGGGTCTAGGGGTTGTCGATCTTTATCCAACCTTGGAATCCTCTATTCCCAACAAATAAACTACAAATTAGTGTTTACAGCCACCACAAACTCAAGCTACCAGCAAGATATCAGTCACCCTTGTGCAAGCAGACCTTGAAAAAATTTCCTTCGTTAACCATTCCAACAAGATCCGAAACACAATTTGCTGCTTGGTTTTTTCTTAGCACATCATTACGCACCCAGTAGTGACAGCAGAGCATACAAGGATGTGTCATCAGTCTTAGACAACAATTTCACCTGCACAAGCTCACTCATGTCTTAAAGTGACAATATTTATGAAAACCTCAGCTGCTGCAATTCTCTACTACAAATCCTACTCTGTATGGAGTACACAGATCATGCATCAAGCTTCACAATAAATGGTACTTACTTTGTGATCCTTCACAGTGACAACGATTTGGTTTGTCATGACTGCCTCCCTGCAAAACCAGATCAAATGTAGCTGTGAGGCAAAAGGCTACGGACCCAGCATGTTCTTCATGGAAAGGTTCACCTTGTTAGTTGACATCCTAATAATGCTTGTAAGGTACTTATTCTGGTGCTCACAACCCAGGTGTGACAACAGATACAACTAAACCACAAAGGGCTCTCTTGTACCGAAAATTTGTAGTTATTTCATGGAAATTCCAACATGGTCAACAATAATATCCTTTGCATTAACAGATTGGCCCAGAGTAGAGTTTCCACCTACAACCAACATCACCATGGACAGATGTTGGAGTTCCAGAGACAACCATTCACATTATTGGAAACATTTGTGCATATTCCAATATCCATGACAACCAGAAAAATGAATCACAAGTTGGACAGCATTGATGACCCAATCATTTGACCAGTTGTTGGAGACATACTGGTAGCCCTCTGCTCTTAGATGCTCCAGGTGCTACTATTAATTCTTTACCTTGCTGTTGTTGTGCAAATTGCAGCTGAGGAAGAGCTAAAGCAGGCATTGCTGCAACATGTTGAAACCTTGTGATGATTTGTTTTGAGATGAAAGAAGATGTTGGAAAGGATAATATATCCAAGGTGATCCTGCATGCAATGTCTAAGCTATAACTAACCCAGGTGGAAAAGCCTGCCAACCTGAGTTCTGAGAGGGTGCTCTATGCATACCTGGCCTCTGTGCCAAATGTGGTATCAAAACCGTCTCTTGGGGACTCCCTTGAATATAGGCTGAACCAGATGCTTTTGAAATCTGTGTTCCCACAACTGGAGACTATGCCCCTTCAAAGATACTAAATTTACAACCCAGTGGAGAACCCAGTGGGAAAGTGGCAACCATTCCTAACCATGCCACTTCGACATCTTGGAAATGCCATAAATGTCTATGGAAAAAGAAAACACATCTAGTACAGATAGTGACAGATTTTGACTGAGGGCATAACAACCAATTAACAGGACTAATGGAAACTAATAATTGCAACAGAAAAATTATGCCTGTTACTGAGGAAATCAGAGGGCATGCATGCATGAACTTAGACAAAATGACTCAACAATCCCTTACCTTATCATGGATGCGCATGCTCATGATGGGTATATCAGTGATGAATACAGTGTGGTAAATGGGCAAGTGCTAAGTAGTCTGCTGCTCAAACTTGCAAAAGGCATGTTGTTGTCTTAGTTATTCCTTTGTGCTCAATTACGTATTTCCAAATAAAAGAAGAAGAATAGCTCTGGATCTCATAACAATGTGACTAGTGTCTCTTTACCCTTAGGGCTAGTGTGCCTCTTTCTCTTGGGATGTGAACACTCAACTGCTGCCAAAGTGGCTGCCCAAGGCATCTTTAAGGGCACAGAAGGCCCTGGGTTTCACAACCCTTAACCCCTAGATCCTGCTAAAACCCAAAGACCAATAACTGACTGGGCAATCACAGACTTGCTCAAAAGTGAAACATGCCACTCAATTGCAGCTTTCTGGAACCTGTAATTCCCTGCATATGACAATGTTGCAGTAGCTCAAATCAAGTGATATCACAAAAAAGTGACTCATGTCTGCTAATCAGCTCACATGCAGAAAATCTCAAAGATTTGCTTGACAAAGTATTGACCTCTTATAAGAGGCCTTTCCACAATTAGCCGAAAACAAAAACCATTCATCATGTGATTCCCTTCAATCCACTACTGCAATGTGCAAAAACCAGTATCATATCACCTTCCAAACATTACAGGTATGTTTTCCATGCCAACTGAAACAGTGGATTTGTCCATAATGGTTATTGTAATTTCATCCCATTTCTGCTCCAGCTCCAACTGGGACTGACTACCCAAAGGCCAGAAATAGTTTGTCTTCTCTCCATGTCATCAAACAAATCCAACAATTCGTTCCCTATCAAGTCCAGCTGAAACAATGACTCCACAACAAATTCTGTCACATGGTCAAATCTATACAATTGCAGAAAAAAATTCACAAAAGCACTGAAGGTAACAGTTATGTCAGTTCTGGCCGGACCAAAACAAACAAAACATATCCTTATGAGTGTCACTCAGAAAGTATCAGACCATCAGCTTTATTATGAATACCGGTGATCTTGCAGACATACAGTCTCACTTGAGGTAGACTGGAAAAAATTCATCACACATTGCTGCTAATTGTCTGTTTCCAAGAAAGACTTCATTAGATTATATGCATGGTGATGACTGGCTTTCAAGGTTGTTCCATGCATGATGAGCCAGTGAGCCTGAAGGTGATCTGTCAAGAGAGGATAACAAGTTGTTGAGATCATCACCTTTGAAACACAGGTGTGGCCATGACTCACCAATAATCTGTGTCCACGCCAACCAGGATGGAGCAACAATGGCTTTCTAATTCAGCTACGAAAGCTGCAAATATCTCCTTTTGCATGCCCTCCTGAAAGCCACAACTGTCTATCATTCATGGAGAAAAAGTCATATCTACAGACAGATTTGACTAGCTCTTAACATTTGCACTACCTCATAAGTCTAAGGTGGGCAGGGTCTCTAACTGTTTGTAACAACACATTTGTCCAAATCATCTTTTTCTGAGGTCTTGGAAGCTCTAGGTTCCAATTCAAGTTCCATAACTGCTAAACCCAGGCATCCCAATTTGGACCTGAGTTTATTGATGTAGGCAGCATCTAGCACCCATCTCGTGGGGATGCTGAAATTAAAACCAGGGATAAGCAGCCATGAGCACTAATCAATATGCTATACATCCATGCCTTTGAATTACCACAAGAACACACCTTATTGAGATCAGAAGGAACTCAATTGCTAGTGGCCACTATGATTGCTCCCCTTCTCAACAGTCTGCCAAGGATTGCTGACAAAGCAACTACAGTTAAAACAGCAACCACCTGTGCCCTGCCAGTTAGTTTTCACTCCCATCTCTCAAGCACCAGCAATGAAAACCACTAGTTCTACTAACCTCCCTCAAACATTCAGGAATACTGTTGTTGCTCCAATTAGGTGTGAAGAAAACAGCTCATTGATGGACAGCTTTGAAACAACAGCAACTGGTTTGCCCAATTGTTTTTCCAGTGACTCAGAATGGATGGGATCTCCAGACTCAGATAGATAACTTGTTCCCACAACTATGACTATTGTTTGTAGACCTCGACTCCCAGGTTTGAACTGGCAACACTTTCCTATTAAGCTTATGCTGCTTATAGTCAGGAACCTAGAGTAAAGTCTTCCCAGCATACCTGAACTTCATCAAAACACAATAGACTTGCACCCCCAACACCTTCATCACTAGAGCCAAGAAGTTCATTTGAAGGACTACACCCTCTGGCTGTTGTTCATGTTCGTACCTGGCCTCTGCCTCAAGCCATTCCTTTGTTGCATCCTCTAGAGTCAGAGTTGACAAAATCCTTAGAAGAATTTGAACCAAGTTCCACATTATGTGGTCTCCTATGTCTTCCTTGGCTCCAATGCTTGTGCATTCGCTGGTGGACCTCCAGCATAGCCTGATGTTGTTAGAAACAAAAGAGGCAAAATTAATTACAGAGAAAAAAGATTGTCTGTTGCTTGGATAATGAAACTCCAGTGACCTCCTGAGGAGAAACAAATCTTTATTGCCCAAAATGTTTTGGAAAACATCAATGGAGAAAAAGTTGCATGGGCTATGCTAGAGAGCAGTTGAGCAAATCCAAACAACCCAGAGAATATCCCACTTGGAATTGCTAACATGAACATTGCACATTCTTAACTCTCAAAAGTGAAAGACCAGATGGAGTATGAGAATGTACAGCATGGAAGTGCAATCTACGCCTGTGTTCCACAACACCTTCAGATGCATTAAATAACAAGTCCATAAGTAATGTTTTCCTTGCAAAGGATCAAGCATTTGATAAGCACCAGAAGTTTAGATTATTAAACCCAGAGCTTCAGTCTTTAACATACCCAAAAGTTCTTTCCTGACATTGTAACTACCAAATAACATTTACTATTGACATCTACATAACTTGAAAGAAAACAAAAGATATATTCCTTCTACCACAGCCCACATTGCCATAGAGATATAATCCCTGAGGGGCCCGAGGAGACACAGGCCTGGGTCCAATCAACTCGTCTATTTTCTTCTCCCTTTTGATGTGTGCTACCATAATACCTGGACCTGGTTCAACATAACTGTTCTTTCCCTTCCTAAATTTGTGACACACCCAAAACCCCCATTACTTCTGCAGATAAAGTATCTGCACTCCCAGACTGGAGGGATTTCATTGCAACACAGCTGAAGAGGCAAAGAACCATGTTATTTCTGCAGACACTAATAACAGTGTCTCTCTGGTCATAGTTTGGGCAATCTATCCTTTCAGTGATTTGCAAGGCCAACAGCTCTTGATGGATTTAATTCCTGTTCACATCAGTTAGGCTTGTTACCCTACTATGTTGAACAACTAGAATAAACCTAAAGGAGCCTGAGAGAAAGCAGATAAATTCATCAGTAACCAAGTAACTCTTGGCTTCCCAGAATTGCTCGCTCATAAGGAAAGCTTGGGCAGAAGCAATTAGGGAGGAAAAGTTGTGAAGATCACCTCCACAGCCAATGAGTAAACCGGCTTTTCTTCTGATCATCAGCAATCTATTACAGTTGATGTCAGGTTGCAACAGTGGCTTCCTCTTGAAGGAGCTTCTGTTTCACTTCCCTCCTATCCTCTGTCCATCTCCAAAGCCCAACCTACAGCACACCCAAGTTCTGGTCACATAAGATAGCACTAGGTTCATGGCAAAGTGGAAGGATGAGACAGAAGTTGAAAGGAACAGCCCTAATCGGAAGGAACAATCAACAGGAAGGGTATGGTATTTGCCAGCAAACTATGGTGCTTGAAAATGGTGGCAATTATTGGTTGTTCAGTTCTTCCCAAGGACTCTTACATCCTTGTAAAAACAAACGCTAGTAGAACTTCTGCTAGTCAAATCACTCATGAGAGCTTGGTTGACAGCTAGGGGTAACAACTTTGCATGCACCTAGAAGGGTTTGAGAACACAATCAATCACAAGGGGCTTCAAAAGTATGCTGCATGTTCATGACATGCTTATCTATTGAGCGTAGGAGAAATGTACATGGTATGATATCATCTGCAGCTCATGTTCACGCATCTGCCCAAGAAGCTCATCCAATGCAACTGCAACTTTGTGTTGGTTTGCATCATGATGCAAATTGCCTCGCAAGACCTCATAAATCGTCAATGGACCTGCTTTCTCTGCAGTCAAACAGAGCTCCAAGTCAGCTTGACCTCCTTGCAGAAAGTAGCACCAAACCACAATCAACCCTAAATGATCACAAATCCGTACATCACTTCCTCTGAATAGAGTGATTGAACCAGCTGTAGCAAAACAGTGTAGAGTCTGATCAATGTGCCATGAAGTATCTTCATTAACAGGCAACTTCACAGATCTCTGTAATCCTCATCAGATCTGTCAACTGGTTGCATGTTTCTTAAACCCTAGGAGTGTAGTTCAACATAAAGTTCGATATTCAAATGGACTCGAAATTCCATGCAGAAAATCCCTCAACAAGTACCTTGATTACAATTGTATGCTACTTCTGAGCTTGTTGACAACCTATTTATGACAATAGACCTCCATGAATCTGTTTGCACAATTCTCAAAAAATCTGTATACCCAATTCTGACCTTTGCCTTCACAATTGTGTTCTTCAAGGTTATTTTCAAAATAATCGTCCATAACTCTTTTGGGCTTGGATCACTAAGAAGTGGTATCCTAATTTCTGCAGTTTGAAGGTCTCCCACATCCATAGTAAAAACAACAGTAGATCTTGCCCCAAGTATAATCCTTCTCAGAAATCCAAAGAATTGCCAGAAGAATATTAGATCTTGTAAACAACTTCTCAGAGCTGGATGCTGGATGAAACCAATTGCTGCAAAGGAAATGCCACTGGGTTTTCTTGAAAAGCCCAGGTTCTTCAGGCAATAATAACTCCGGAACCCTATATCTCCAAAACTTCTTAAACCTCCAAACCCTAAACATTATTTGGCATGCACTGCTATCCTGGTCCTACTGCCTAGGATTCAAGCATGGAGACTCATTCCTGGACATGACCCTAGGTTGAAGTGTATTGGTACAATCGATCTTAATATTGGTGGAGCACTACCTCGGAACATGGACTCTATACTCAAAAAACAAGAAAATAAAATTATGAAATTCCTTTGTGTAGCTGGAAACATGGAATGAAAAATAACATGGGTCCTGCAGTAAAGAAACAATAACGACAGGAAGCTGATGTCATATGTAGTACGATTGTAATGACCGTCAACAAACAAGAATGGCTTAAGACCTCTCAGCTCAATCTTAGGGATTATATCTCTTCCTCAGGGATTACCACAACAAGTGTCAAGAGCATTCATGCTTTCCGTAGTTCAAACCTCAAATTGAAAGAAATTTGGAAGAATCATTCCCATGGAATACTGGGTGCATGATGCTCAGGATCCCAAGATTCAGCTGACCCGTTGAGATGGACCCCCGTTGCAAATGCAAGGAAGATCATTGGCACAGACCGAGTAATGTATGCAGACTACAACCATGAGAAACAAGGCGGCTATGAACCCTAATGCTAGCTAGGAGCTTGATGCTGCCATGGGGAGGTATCTAACAAAATGCTAAAAAAGGGCAAAAAGAATACATTGTGTTACAACAGGGGGTTGAAATGCGTTCAACACCCCTGGCTGGTGGTAATAGTTTCGTCTCCGCTTCTTCATTTGCTGAAGGTGCCATAGTGAATGTTGCAGTAACTCTTTTTTTTTTTCAAATCATGTGCAATTATAAACTGGGATTAATAATTTGCGGTTCATATTAACTAGTTCATGGGTGTGCTCACAACTTTTTTTTTTTCCTTTTTTTTTTTCAAGGAGCCATATCAATTGGCCCATTAACAATTTTTGGAACTTTGGGCATGCCCCCAATAGAAGCACCTCTTTGGACCCCAATTGCAAAATTTTAAAAAATGTATTGACCTCGATTTCAGTTTATATACAGAGGAATTCAACTTTGGGCAAACCATATGGGATAAAACCCATGTGCTATTGCAAACATCTTGAGGAACCCATTTGGGAACACTTTGGGAACTTGATGGGAACAGATTGGGAATAAGGGGAAAAAAAATTTAATCCATTTCCACCCACCCACTTTAAAAGAAAAAAATACAGCCCATGCGAAAATTGTTGACCAACAGTTTTGAAAAGAGAAATTTCATGCAGCCACTGGGAAGGCTGGGTATGCATTCATGATGGGCCCTGTTTTTTCCTTGTGGGGGGAATCATGTTCCCAATGAGTTCCCATCATGTTCTCAATGTGTTCCCCAAGGCTGTTCCCAATAGCACCTCACTTTAATCCCATATGTTTTGCCCAAAGTCCTCCCCTTCTCACCTATATATCTGGGCCAAAGGAGGAGGTAATTCATTTCCAATACAATCTTCTGTTTTATGGAGCCTCCATATATTTAACTTTTTTTGTGATGGGCCAATCAAAATAACTCATTGGAAAAAAAAAGTTGAACTTGTGAAGCACTCTCAACTAATTAATATCAATCACCCTGTACTATGCCTATTTGTGATTCATATTAATTAGTTCATGGGTGCGCTCATAACTTTTTTCTTTTTTGAAAGAGCCATATTTGTCATTGACCCATAAAAAAAAGAGCATCCCCCCTCAATGGAAGCACCTCTTTGTATTTCCAGTTGCAAAGTAAAAAAGAATGTGTACCACTGGATTACAGTTTATATACAAGGGAGTTGAACTTTGGGCAAATCATATGGGATAAAAAACCGTGGTGCTATTGGGAATGTCTTGGGTAACGCGTCTGAGAACTTGATGGGAACAAAGAGGAAAAAACCAAAAACTCCCTTCCCCCACCTACCCCCAAAAGGAAAAAATAAGGCCCATCATGAGTTCCTCCTGAGCATTCCCATTGGCTACATAAAATTTCTCTTTCCAAAACTGTTGGTCAACATTGTTCTCCTACCCATTCTCTCTCGAGTAATTTATTTCTTCCCAATTTTTCATTTGTTTCTTTCTAGACTCATTTGTTTTGGCTTTTCTTTTTCTTTAACTAGAAGGGGGCATGGGAAACTACCCAGTCCCGACCTCCCAACCCCGAAAGTTTACTCTTATAACCTACAGAATCAACCCAAGGAGGAGATTACAAGATATCCATTTTAGGACTATCCAAACTTGATTATTTTTTTTGTGATGGGTGAATCAAAGATGCCCATGACAAAAGAAAAAAATTAAATTTTGGGAGTCCCCATGACCAATTGTTATGAGTCACAATATACCTCGGTTGAATACCCAGCTACCCACTGATGATTAAATTGGGGATACTAATTACCCACAATTTTTTTTTAATTATTTATTTTTTAGAGAAGGAACCACACGATGAAACCATCACCAATGTTTTTGGAACAGAGGACACCCCCAACATAAAAATGTAAATATGTTTCCCTCAACCAAAATAGAAGCATACTTTGTCAATTATTCCCTTTAGCACCCCCTTTATAACTTATATGTACATAGAATGTGAACTGTGCTCAAAAGAATATGGGATTAAAAATGAGGTGCTATTGGGAACATATTAGGGAACACCTTGGGAACATCAGTAAAAACAATCTTGCTTGGCATACCCCAATTTTGAAAAGTGTAGGGAAGCACCAAAGGAAGGACAAGAACATGAATTGTCCTATACATAATGATCTCACCATTGTAATCACATGATGCACCTGTGAAAATAGGGGTGAAAATGCCATAAATACATTGGAAAACCTCTAGCTCATCATATGGCCATATGTGTGTGTTTTTTTTTTTTTTAAATGACACGAAATTTTGACCCCCTAGTACATACCCACATTTGCACAATACTTCAACTAAACAAATGAAACAAAAAATTAATGCACCTTTGAAAACATGGGTCAAAATGCCATAAACAATTTGGAAAACCCCTCAATGATCTCATGGCCATATTTGATTTTCTGGATTTTCTAGAATGCTCTGAAATTTTGGCCCCTAGTAGGTACCTACATGGGTAGGCTTTTTCAATTGAAAAATATGAAATTTAAAAACAAAAAACTCATGATGCACCCATGAAAATAGGGGTCAAATTGTCATACATACACCAAAAAAACCCTAGCTCATCACATTGCGATAGGTTTTTTAATTTTTTTAAGAATGTTTTTTAAATTTTGGCCCCCTAATAAGTACCTACATTTTTACACTCCTCCAACTGAAAAAAATGGAAATGAATATGAGAAAAAAACGGATGCACCTATGAAAATAGGGATCAAAATGTTGCAAACAATTTGGAAAACCCCTAGTTGATCACGTGGCCATATTTGAATTTTTAAAAGTTATTTAAAATTTTGGCCCCTAGTAGGTACCTACATGGGTAGACTCTTCCAATTGAAAAATGTGAAATAAGTTTTTAAAAAAGAAATGATGCACTTATGAAAATAGAGATCAAATTGAAGCAAACACATTGAAAACCCCCTAGTTCATCACATGGCCGTAGGTTTTTTTAATTTTTTTTAGAATGCTATGAGATTTTGGCCCCTAAATAAGTTCCTACATTTTTACACTCCTTCAACTAGAAAATATGAATAATATGGAACCAAAAACCAATGCACCTCTGAAAATGGGGGTCAAAATGTTGCAAACAGACTGGAAAACCCCATATTTATTTTTTTGAATTGTCTAGAAGTTTTGGCCCCCGAGTAGGTACCTAAATTTGCATAGTACTTGAACTAGAAAACTTGAAAAAACTATGAAAAAATATTTAATGCACCTTTGAAAATATAGGTCCTCAAGAAGATCCTATACATATGATCTGCCCACTACGCCCATGGGGACAAAGGCCGTAGGTAGTTTTGACTAGAAAAAACCTCCTCCAGGGGCAAGCAGTTTTACCACAGTGGCACGCTGGCCTTTGTTATTTTTGTGTTTTTCACAATTAAAACATTAATGAAGCCCACCTCTCACACTTGTACTGGGTTACTTTTGGTTTAGTCTTCACTAAGAAGTCTCTATTTCGGGCAATAATGACACGTGGGTTTCTGAGCCCAGGCTTCAGTGAGAATACTATTGAGACCACCTTTTCTTTTGTAAAATAATTGAACTCCTTGGCAGCATTTTTCAAAAGAATTTTAAGGTTTTGCATAGGTGGTGATTAACCATTGGAAGGAGATGCAGAAAAAATGCTGATCATTCATTGAAAGATTTTTGCAACATTTTGATCATGTGCTATTTGGATATCTTGCACCAGGGGCCATTATCTTATTATTTTCTCTCAGAGTCCTTGCAAGTGTTTTTAAAATATTTGAGGTGAATTTGTTTTCCAAAACGAATTATTTTATCACAAACTCCTTTCTTTTTTCTTAAGAAAAAAGTCTAACAAATTTTGCCAGATCTATACATTGGGTCCCAAATCAGTAGCCTGAATATAAAATAGAAGTTTAAATATTCCACTTTCACATTTGGTCTATAACCAAATGTGACTAAATCTCAAGTGGGTGACTAATGCTAGAGCCACTTCACCCCCCAAAAAAACCTATGAAATTTGTTTTTACCCATCTTTATATAATTTTGGCTATTTACTAGAGTCAAATGCAAAAATCTGGCTATTTACCCTTTTTTTTCTAACTTCTAGCAATTGAAACTTAAACCCTAAACCCTAAACTCATTCTATTTTTTAATTTGTCAAAAAAATTCGTAAATTGGTGAAATTTCAGCATTAAAAAAAAGGTTGTGACTAGGCACACAAGTAAGGTCCTTATTATAACTAACTATCAGGGATGAAAAAAGGTGAAGTATAGGGGACTTTGAAATAGAGAAGGTAAGGCTTTAGGAGTAAACTTTGATTTTGGTGGGAACATAATAGGCTTGAGGGGAGAACTAGGATGTCTATAAAGGTGCTATTTTGAAGGTATTTTGAAACTATCTTGCATCACTTGTGTGTTTAATATTTACTTTGAATATTCCAGAAATAATTAATTGAGATATTACAGAAATATTTACTGTATTAATTAGTTTAACATTAATGTCAATATTACTGCAAATATACACAATAATATGTATTGTAAATATTGCAAAATATTTATTGCAAATACTTTTTAAATATTTAGTTGACATATTTCTGGAAATATATCTGTAATATTATTGCAGTATATATAATTCTAAATATTTAGAATAATATTACAGTATTAATTATTGGAAATATTACTGGAAATATTACAGTAATAATTATAGTAAATATTATTAATTCTAATTAGTAACTACTGTTATTAATATTTTTATCTTGTAATGCTAAGCTATGAAGGATAAGTATTATGGAGGATAAACAGTCCATTATTAAATAATAATAATGTAATGTTTTAACCTACCTCACAACAAGCTATACCTACAATAATTAAAATTATGTTATTTATAAGTATCAATATGTGTAGTTAATATTATTAACATTTATTTATAACATTTATTCTTATAAATAAAATGAAACAACTCTAAAAATAGAAGTTAAAATGTCATAGACACATTCGAAAATCTTTTGGTGAAGACAAGGCCATATTGTTATCTGATTTTAATGGAATCATTTGAAATTTTGGTACCTAGCAACTATTTATATGTGGACTCCTCAAAAATTTTGAGATTTAAAAAATAAAATAAAATGCTACTACTCTAAAAATGAAGGTTAAAATGTCACAAATACATTGGAAAATCACTAGCCAATCACAAGCATCATTTTCTTTTGTGGTGAATTTTCAAACTTAATGAAGTTTTTTTTTTTTTGGTTTTAAAAATAAACCTAAATTTGAAAAATTGCTTATCATATAGCCATATCATATTCTGATTTTTTGAGAATGCTATGAAATTTTGGCACTAGTAAATACCTGTATGTTTAAATTATTCCAACTTAAAATCTTGAATGTATATATATATATGTAGCTAATAAGCATTTATGACGGTTTAATGTCTATTTCTTATTATATTATAACATATTATATTTGAACTAAATATATATATTAAAAAGAAAACACATTTTTTCATATAATTGTTATAAGTATATACTATTGGATTATGATTCAAATTTAGAGTTTGGGAAACCCTAAATTAATTAACATTTTTTTTACAAGTCTATAGTAAATAAAATAAATCTACATTGCATTTTAGGGGGAATTTTTATATGCAATGTATATATTTAAAGAAAGCAAAAGAAATCAGTTTGGAGATATTAACAAATGGTAAGAAACATACCTTCTTTTGTGTTTTGTTATAGATTTTATGTGGATATTAAAAAAATTAAGGTGAAATTTATAATTGGTGAAAGTAAGTACGTGTGTGGATATTGCAAAATTATATGAAACCTTAACCCTAAATGTAATAGCCATATTCAAATTCATTTCAAAATAACCCATAGGTGATTAAAATAAAACTTGTAGTGAAAAGGCAACCTTAAATGCAATACCCACATGTAAAGTCGTTTTGAAATACCCAATATGTAGTTTGGGTGCACCTTTGAATGAAGACCAAGGCCTAGATGCAATACTTGCATGCAAATCCATATTGAAATAATCCATAGGTGATTGAGGCAAACTTTATGTCAAGACCCAACCCTAAATGCAATATTCACATGTAACGCCATTTCAAAATAACTAATAAGTGGTTTAGGTACCTAAAATATGTATTTTTATATACCTAAATTAATTTTATGACAAAATGCAAGTTTTATAATGAATGTAAAAAACCAACGACTATTATGGGACCTATATGCGGGTATTACAATGAATGTAAAAAACCAGTGATTATTATGGGACCTATATGCGGGTGTTGCAATGAATGTAAAAAATTGACAACTACTATGGGACTTATATGCGGGTATTACAATGAATGTAAAAAACCAACGACTATTATGGGACCTATATGTGGGTATTGCAATGAATGTAAAAAATCAATAACTATCATGGGACCTATATGCAGGTATTGCATATTTGAAAATGGCCTTATGGAATTTATAATAGAAAATGATGTAGGTATTATATGTTTTAAATGTGTGTATATTGTTTTATATTAAAGCTACAATGTTTGTCTGTCTGTCTATCTGTCTGTGAGGCACTCCCAAGTCCCAGGGTGAACCCACTTGAGGGTTCACCAAAATGTAGTTGTGGAAAGAGGGACTCGGAAGGGCGCTCCCAACTTCCAGCACTATAAAGGGGTAGAGGGGCGTGCTAGAAGTCCCGGGATTAGACTAGGAAGAAGGTTTAGTAGATCAAGCTTGAATCTGCATCCAAACAAACCACAAAGTGGTTAGTTCACATTTCCGAGACACCCTTGGGTGTTGGGACAAGCCACGGGCACTTTGGACCACAAGACACACCACGGCCCAAACTCGGGGGAAGCCATCACCTTCCCCCATATAGTATTCTCTGCGCCACATTTCGGGGACTACATCCAAATGGCTCTTTTTCCCGGGACTCTCAAGTTGGAGTCCCGAAATTGTCCTGAAACTGTCCCGGTTGGAGTCCCGGGACTTTGAACACTCGTAACTCCCGACTGCAGAGTCTGATCGCAACGAGGTCTGAACCAAAGTTGTAGCCCTCATCGAGATCTTTCCAACGCTATGTTGCACTCTCAATTCGGAGGTCGGGAAGAGGTCGATCCCCGACTTTTAGTGTTCGGGGGTCAAATTGCCAATTTGACTCCCGGCCCTTCTTTTGCCCATAACTTGGGCAACAGATGTCCAAATGGCCAATGCAAGGCCATTTTCGATATCTACGCTTCAAGACCTTTCCAATGACACCAAGAACACTTCAATGCAAGGTGTTTTGGGCCTTGCTGTCAAACCCTAAACATTCGAAAGTCCCGGAGGACTCCAAATCCCCAACTTTGGAAGTGTTGGGCTTCACCCCCACACTTGGCCAAAGTGGGGTTGCGACAATCTGTCTGGGCAGGGCAGGGCGGGTAGACATTTTCAGTTACTGGCCGTTATCTTCTTGGCCATTATCTTCTAGCGGCGCCAATTCGAAACAGGGCAGGGCGTGCAGGGCAAGGCAGTTATTTTCATTATACAACGTGTTAAAAATATTAGAATCTTTTTGAAAAAGAAAAAAGTAAATAAATAAATAAATACATAAAAATAGAAAAAAATGAAGATAAACAAAATAAGAATAGAAAAAATAAAAACATAAACAAAAAAAAAGTAAAAACGCAAAAATTATAAAAAAGGAATGGAAACAAATGAAACAAGGAAAGGGAAATACAGTAAAAAAATTTAAAAGAAAAAAAATTTCCAAAAATGAAGAAACCAAATAAAGAATAAAAAATAAGAAAAAATAAAACTTATAAATATTGAAGAAAAACCCTACTTGAAAAAGAATGAAGTGTGTCTTCTTTCTCCAAACTTCAAACTTGCATTCAAATAAATATATATATATAAGTGAAAAAGAAACATTTTATTTTTATTATACAAAATAATAATTAAAAAAAAACACATTAAAAAAAAAAAAAATTAGAAGTTTCTATAAAAAACTAAAACCGAGGGACTTCAGAGTGGCCGAAGGTCACGGGCACCCACTGGTTGTTTTAAAGTCTTTAGGTGATGTGAATCTTATTACATTAAATGTAAGTATTGCACAATGTTCATTTTGATCTTTGTAGACCCTAGACAAATTAATGTTACCTATTCATATGGGTCTATTTAAGGTTTGAATTTACATCTAAAGTATTAAGAAAATTATGACAAAGAAGACATATATGATTAACCATATACCCATCAAACAAGTGTGACTAGAAGAAAATATTATATTGATAAAATATGTACAAAAATGGGCGGATGAAAAATTGTTAAAGAACCCAATGCAAAAAAAAAGGTTCTTTATAACATATCAAACGACCAAAGTTCAAAAATTGGGTAGTCCAAAAAATAAAAGGTCTGAAAAAACCTAGCTAGACATATAAAGTGAAAACCTTAAACCATATCAATATCTATAATCTTGTGTTTAGCTAGGTAAGCAACTGCTACATTTATGGCCATTGTTACATGATGAGCAGTGTAGAAATGGCAATGTTGCATCTCAACCTGAACTACCTTTGCAACAAACTCTTCATTTGTTATTTCTTCAACCCTACAAATACCCAAAAACCATCAAATTAAACCCTAACACACCTTGGATGAAACAAAATTATAAAAAAACAATAAAAATTGATTATTATTATTTCTTACCTTACATGAATCATTCTAGATTCATGAAAATCTAATACATCTATCAACTTTTCTATTTGACTTGCTTTACTGGACTTTCAATCCCAATTTTTGACATCTCATTCCAGTTTCAATTATCATGCATATACATAATGGGTGGATCAAATCATCTTTTATAAATCTTCATCCTTCTGCATTCGTGATGTTGCATCTCGAGGCATGTTTCCCATGCCCCATGCATCGAAACCCAACACTTGCAACAATCGCTTTGAAGTTAATTTGACCAAAGCTAGTTTTGGGAATGGTGGACATTGTTTTGCAACATGTACTAGCTTATCCCATTCAGGCTATGTTTTGGCATGAACGCAACTAACAACCTTTTGATCATTCTACCTTTACACGACCATGACATTTCCCAAGATGCAAGCATTTATTTTAGTAGGGTCTTAACGTTGAAAACCTCTTTCAGAAGTTGAAGGCCTCCAAGGTTTGGCCTTTTTTGCCATCAAGCCATGCACCTCCTTCAAATGTTTGGTCAACAACCATTTGGCACAATACGTGACAATGCAAGTGTCAACTTTACATTTCCATTTCAATTCAACTTTTGTCCCTTCTTTGTCCTTTTGAACCAAATTAGGTGGATAAGGGGGTGCCAATGGCTGAGAAGCCTGGTCAATTTCAAGTTCTAGACTTAAACCAAAAAATATCAAAAAGTAAATCATTACTTTATAATAAAAAAATCCTAACCCTAAAACCTTACACATAAATAGTTCAAAAAACAAAATGTAGATATTACAAAACATAAAATCACACAATTAGATATAACTCCTACAAATTTTAATTGTTTTCAGATATTGTAATATAAAAAATTTGACAAAAAAAATCCCACCCCTTCCATTAAATGATAAAAGGTGTGGATATAATTCAACTTTAAAAACTTGTAAAATTTCTTTTATCTACATTTAATCTAATGTATGTAAATTCTAAAACAATCTAACCCATCATTTTTCGATCGAAATTTTCAATTTATATTGTAAACTATCATCCTTGTCAACTTTAATCCACATAGATTGTTTAATACATCAATTTTTAATTCTCAGTTTTGATGAAGCAACATTTTGCTCCTCAAATCTCAATTCTGATGGAATAACATTTTGCTCACCAATTATCTGATTTGATGAAACAACATTTTGCTCAACAATTGTCTATTCTACTAAAACAACATTTTGCTTGTGAACTTCCAAATCACCACCACCTTTTTACAATCTTCTTCCTCTAGCCATTATAACCTTCAACATAAAAAAAACCACCATTTCATTATTAATTGTTAATTCTAATGAACTAAACCAAAAAGGACCAAGGAAAAAATAAAAATAAAATAGGAAACCGCCTACTGCTATCACCTTCTTCATAACACCACCACCATAGAAGGAGGTGATGACATTGTTGCCATCACCTTTTTCATAACAAAACCACCAAAAATGGCGAAAGTAGTTATTATCGTCATTTTTTTGTAGCAAAGCCATCAAAGAAGGTGACGGAAGTTGTCGTCTTCTTTTTCACTATAATAGAACCACAAAAAAAGACAATGTTTGATTGTCGTTGCCTTTTTTGTTGCAACAAAACCAAAAAAAGAAGGCAATGGCAACTTTGCTAGTTGTTGCCTTTTTCATTGTAACAAAATGAAAACAAAAGAAGGCAACAATAACTTTGCTGCCAGTTGTCGCCTTCTTCGCTGCAACAAAACAGAAAACAAGAAGGTACCAACAATAAAAGCTGCCATTGCTTTCTTCGTTGCAACAAAAGAAAAAACAAAAGGCAACAACAACAAAATTGTCGTCACCTTCTTCATTGTAACAAAAGAAAAAACAAGAAGGTGATGACAGTTTTGTTGTCGTCACCTTCTTTGCTACAACAAAACCAAAATAGGAGGCGACGACAATAAAGTTGTTGTCGCCTTCTTCATTACAATAAAAGAAAAAACAAGAAGGTGATGACAGTTTTATTGTCATCACCTTCTTTGTTACAACAAAACCAAAATAAAAGGTGACGGTAGCTTTGTTGTCATTGCCTTCTTCGTTGCAACAAAAGAAAAAACAAAAAGGCGATGGCAACAACAAAGTTGTCATTACCTTCTTCCTTGTAACAAAATGAAAACGGAAAAAGGTTACGACAAATTTGTTGCCATCGCCTTCTTTTTTTGCTTTTGTTGCAATGAAGAAGGCAATGGTAGCAAAGTTGTTGTCGCCTTCTTCACTGCAACAAAAGAAAAAACAAGAAGGCTTAAGGGAGGGAGCTTACCTTCAAGCTCCCACATGGGTCCCGCTTCAAGCACTCTCAAGCTTTGACAATGGAGTTTGTGGGCCCACTTCAAAGGCATTGTCATGGCTCCCGCTCTAACCATTCCCGAACTTTAGCGATGGAGTGAGTGCAAAATCAGGTGAGGTAGGTAGGTGGGGGAAGGTAGATGGGAGGGAGGTAGGTAGGAAGGATAAATTTTGGGGCAAAGAAGAGGCTGAAAAACCAAAAACTTTGGGCAAGGAAGGATGTGTTTTTGGTTCATCCACTAGAAGAAAAACATGTATTTTCGACTAGTTTTTGCAACTAAATTTTAATCGCAAGAGACATTTTGCATTTAAAATCCCTTTAGTCGCCTAAAACAAGTTGCATGTGATAAATTAGTCGCAAATGACAAAGGGTATTGTATGAAAAAAAAGTCAACAAATACATTTCATCATTTGATTTCATTGTATACGTATTGTCACATGCGATTAAGATGCAACTATTTTGGTCACAATTGAGGGCAAATGATGTGCTGCTAAGTGTTTTAATATTTTATTATTATTATTATTTTGAAATAATCTAGGACGTTCAATTCAAATACTTTGATGATATTATATTATGACACGTGGCCCAATGTGAGAATGCCATGTGGCATTAATTTTTTTGTAATAAAAATAAAAATATTAAATTGGTAGGTACTTAGGTAGGTACATAAATAGGTGCCTACAAACTTAGGCTACATACCAACCTACCTATTTAAGTAAAAAAATAAGTAGGTAGGTTTTACTTTCCTAGGTTAAATACTCATTCATATAGGTAGGTATTTAAGTAGGTAGGTACATAGGTCAACCTAGGTGGGTAGGTCAAACTAGGTACCTACCTAGCTAGGTAGATAAATAGGTTGGGAAGGTAAGTACTTTTTAAATGTG
>Ga0116228_10000396_pt1 | contig 32645 bp, 27 predicted proteins | sample S1TSphfallax_2_FD_89694 | JGI IMG/M metagenome (GOLD analysis project Ga0116228, IMG submission 89694) | Host-associated microbial communities from peat moss isolated from Minnesota, USA - S1T2_Fc - Sphagnum fallax MG | ecosystem: Host-associated > Plants > Peat moss > Unclassified | place... | reverse complement strand
CTCGTATTTCTAGATATATCAGAAATTTGTCTAATTTGAAACCTGTTTAGGTTGAATTTCTGCAAGAGAATAGTACAATAACTATGTTAAGTTTTATATGCTGACTTTAAGGATATAAAACTCCTGAATACAAAGTCTGTAAGTTCCATCACTTTTGCAATAACTTTCAACTAGAAAACAGTAAAGAGAGGATTTGAAAAATGGCATTCCAACAAGCCCCACTACCTTACGATTTTAATGCTTTAGAAGCATATGGCATGAAGGCTGAAACCTTCGAGTACCATTATGGTAAACATCATGCAGCTTATGTAACTAATCTTAACAATTTAACTAAAGATACAGAACTAGCTGATAAGCCTTTGACGGAAGTAATCCAAATTTCTTTCAAAGATGCTCAAAAAGTAGGTATCTTCAACAACGCAGCCCAAGTTTGGAACCACACCTTCTTCTGGAATTCCCTCAAGCCATCAGGTGGTGGCGCTCCTACAGGTACACTAGCTGCGAAGATTGACCAAGATTTTGGTAGCTTCGAGAAGTTCAAAGAAGAATTCACCAATGCTGCTACTACTCAGTTTGGTAGTGGCTGGGCTTGGTTAGTTAATCATGGCGGTCAACTCAAAGTCACCAAAACACCAAATGCAGAAAACCCTTTAGTTCACGGGCAAACTCCTCTGCTAACCTTGGATGTTTGGGAACACGCCTATTACATTGACTACAGAAACGCTCGTCCAGCTTTTATCAAGAATTTCTTGGAAAACTTAGTTAATTGGGATTTTGCTGCGGCAAATTTGACTAATGCTGGCTAAGTAGGCAGGGGGTAGGGGCGCAAGGCCTTGCGCCCCTACTATTGGCGATTCTCTAATTTGACTCTATCCATTTGTTCAAATACAGATGTACTTGAGCTAAGTATACTGTATCCATCTTGGCATATTGTAGTTGTTTTATACTGAGGGGGCGCTTTCCCCAGTCGCTTTTTCCTTCCTCAGTATCAACATCAGTAAAACCGCAGAGTTCTTTGGCTAAAGTTTTGAGTTTGAGATTTGACGTACCTAATCGAGATGGAGAAATCTTTCTCGCTATTTTGTAAGTACAAGTGATATTTCTGGCTTGAGTTCTCCCCAAATATCTTAAATCAAAGTCGGAGTGATGAAATACCTTTTCAATATTAGCATTTGTCATAATTTGGCTGATAAAAGCTTCGGCTAGATCTGGTTGTTGAAATACATCTAAAATATAAACGCTATCTCCAGTTAAATCGTTAGAGTCTGTCAAAACTTGAATAAGTGATAATTTGGGAGAATAGGTAGAATAGTCAGCAACTTCAGTATCTAGCCAAAGAATTTGATAGCTCGCTAATTGGCTAATAACTGTAAGAATTTCACTGGTGTTGTCAAGGTAGAACATTAATGCTAATAAATAAAACTAAGATAACTTCAGTAGAAGACAACGTGGAAATTCAGCCAGAGCAATTTTTGAATTGCTCGTGATAATGCTGCGAATAAAGGAAATGGCTATCCTTGAAAAAAACTATAAAGCAGCACCGCTAAAACAATAAAAGTGATGATGACGTAAGTGCGATCGCCCTGTTTGGCAAACACATAGCCAGAAAAAGCAACTCGCAAAATTGGGATTGCAATCAAAACTAGCAATCCCATCTGAATCGTGCTACGTCGCCGCTGCAAAGTCAGTCCAGTCTTTAAAATCTCTGGTAAAATCCGAAATTCGGATGCTTCTCCCCGAAACACCTGATAGTCTGTTCGTTCCATGCCATGACGCATCAGGTATAAAACACCGCCAACTGCAATAATACTTGCTGAAAATATGACCCCTCCTCGGAGAAGATTGCCAAGGGATTGTTCAAATTTATGCTCAGTCCATTGTTGCTGTACCTTTGACATCTTAAACTCTCCCAGTAATCCCATTGAAAATCATCTCAATTGCGAGAACCAAAATAATTACGCTGAAAACTTTACGTAGCATACTGGGATTAGCATGAATCAGGGTTCTTGCTCCCAACGCTGACCCCAGTAGCACTCCTAGCATAACCGGCATGGATAAACCAGGATCAATGTACCCACGATTGAGATAAACACCTGCTCCAGCAGCCGCTGTTACTCCAATCATAAAGTTACTGGTGGTGGTAGATACTTTAAACGGTAGGCACATTACCTGATCCATTGCCAATACTTTGACTGCACCAGAACCAATGCCCAGTAAACTAGATAGTGTTCCCGCTAACATCATTAAGCTAAACCCGAGTGGAACCTGTTGCACAAAGTAAGTTTGTTGTCCTTCCAAGGTCGGGTAACTCCCATTTAATCTGAGGCGAGTTGCCATTGGATCGGGAACACTATCTATAGGCTCATCCAAATGCGTTCGACTAGACAAGTAAGATGAAATCAAGAGAACCATTCCGAAAACGATAGCAATCAAGGAAGTTGATAGTTTCGTTGCTAGGAAGACCCCGATTAGTGCCCCAACCGTTGTTGCCAGCTCTAAAAACATTCCTACCCGAATATTTGTAAATCCTTCTTTTACGTAGGCAGCAGCAGCACCGGAGGAGGTAGCGATTACCGAAATGAGAGATGATCCGATCGCATAGCGAATATCAACTTTAAAGATTAGTGTCAATATTGGCACTAGAATTGTTCCGCCACCTAGTCCAGTTAATGCACCTAGAAATCCAGCTAAGGAAGAAATTGTACCAACGACCAGGGTAAACTCCAGAATATTCATAGAGATATGCTCCTAGCAAAATTATCTATATTATACCTAATTATACCTACAGTTTAAATGTCAGGCTGCGGATCTCTGTATATAGTTCAGGCGTATTGTCAATTCAAATCAAAGGTAGAATAATTGTACTATTTCCAATCAGTGTATGACTACTGACCCAATTATGATAAGAATAAATTTAATTAATAATATTAGCTATTTGTTTAGGGGTTAGTTTTAATGAGTCAAATAGGGGAGAGACTATGCGATCACTACCCCGAAATTGCTCAGGTTTAGGGTAGTAATTTCCATTGGCTGATAGCTGGTAAATAGATATTGTTGGTTGTTTTGGATAACCAATGTAATCTCGACCTCCTAATCCCAAGTAATCGATAATCCAGTATTCTGGAATACCTATGGTACTGTAATCTTCTACCTTGCGAGCATAGTCATTTTGCCAGTTGGTACTAACAACTTCGACAATCAATTTTACTGTAGACCCCAATGTAATAATAGGCTCATTTTGCCACAGGGGTTCATGGGCGATCGCTGTTTTATCCAAGACCACTACATCAGGGCGAAAAGCTGAACTGTTACTGAAAGGTTTAATCAAACAACGAGCAGGGGTAAACCAAGGGAAGTTTAGTCGATCTATCTCTATATTAAGTTTACGTAAAACAAAACCAGTTATTTCCTCATGAGGACCTGTTGGTTCCATTTCCATCAACTCCCCATCAATCAGTTCATAAAGTTCGTCATCCCCATATCCAGCAACGAAATCATCAAAGGTTAAGAGTTTCGCAGCAGTTTCTCTCATACAAACTGTGTTTAATTGCTTATTGTTTTAATTATATCCGATCACCACAAATCAAGAAGACCAACATTCAAGACCCACCTACCATATAATAGAAGCAGGAAAAAATCGACAAATCCTCCCCCGTCCTGACCGCACGGCCAAAACGAGAGAGGATTTGCGTTCTACTAAGTTCTCTCCCCGAAGCTTCCAATATCAGGAGAGAACCTTTGAACTTACTTCCATAATAATTACGGTTTGGTATACTTCTCCTCTACCCATAGATACAGATATTGCTCCATCCCATAAAAAATAGCGGGATGAAATTCCCGCTAATCATCAACTGAGAAAAGTCAAACAGTCCTGGACTATTTTTTCCAACCCTTCCCTGCCTGGTCATACACGTAGGCAGCTACATTTGCAATCTTAACGTCACCTAAACGTTTAAAAGAAGGCATACCTGCTTTAGCAGCACCAGCAGTAACCTGGGCAATAATTGCGTCAACAGAGTACTTACCATTTGCTGTTAAGTCTGCCTGACTGAGAGTTTTCTTGGGGTTAACCAGATTTTTACCCCTTGCATGGCATTGGGTGCAATTAGCGGTAAATATTTTAGCACCAGCAGCGATATCACCATCTGCTAATGCGGGGTTACTAAAGGCAAGAGTGAACATAGCTACGCCTAACAGTAATACTGAAATAATCCTTTTCATTTAGTGTTCCCTCTGCAACAACGGTCATTGTGATTAGTTATTTTCATTGGGTAGTATATCATCCATAATTGACCAAAAGGCAATATATTAATATTTTTGTCTATTTTCTCAAAAAGACAGACTGTAAAGTGGCATTTTTCCAATTTAATTAGCTCAATTGACGGCGAAACCTGTTAATACTAATTGTTAACAAGACAGTCGCAAAACTGGCTAGAATCAGAGTAGGAGTCCATAATGCTGCTAATCCTTCGCCTTTCAGCAAAATACCTCTAATTATAGTAATATAATGGCGCAGAGGGTTACAGTAAGACAAATATTGAAAAAATGTTGGCATGGCTTCAATAGGAGCGATCGCGCCGGAAGTTTGGACAAGAGGTAAGTTAATAAAAAAGGATGTCAGCAACACTTGTTGCTGTGAACGGCAAAGAGTCGCTAACATGATCCCCAAGCTAATTGTCACAAATACATACATGCTTGATAGGATTAAAAATAGGAAAAAATTACCTCGGAAAGGGACGTGAAAGATTGTAATTGCTAAAGTCAAAGCAAAGAGTACATCTCCCATCAACAAAAATACTAAAGGAAGAATTTTAGCTAATAAAATTTGCCAGTTTTCCGATGGGGTCATGAGCAATTGTTCTAAAGTTCCTGTATCCTTTTCCTTGACAACAGTTACTGCTGAAGCTATGGTTCCAATCAAAGTTATGACTAAGCCCATGACTCCTGGAACAAAAAACCAACTACTGATTAAACCAGGATTGTACAAAAATATTACTTGGGTTGATATTGGTAGAATGACATTGCTGGTAGCTAAAGTTATATTGTACTGTTGAAATATCTGATTCAAGTAATTACTCGCAATACCTGCTGTATTGGCATCTACTGCATCGATAAATACTTGAACTTCTGCCGTGTTTTGGTCTAGTTTCCGGGCAAAATCTGGAGGAATAATCACTCCTGCGTCTAGTTTACCTACTTCTACTTCATGGCTCAAAGCCTTTTCACTAGTAGGTACAGATACTAAGTTAAACACCTGATTAGCCGTCATTGCTGAGACTAGTTCACGGCTGGCTGATACATTAGCATAATCAATTACGCCCAAACGTAAGTTATGGACATCGGGATTCAGCGCTGAACCATAAAGTAGCAGTTGCATTGTAGGCGGTATAATTAACAAGACAATCAACTGTTTGTTACGCAGGATTTGGCTAATTTCTTTCCGTACTAATGCCCAAAATGGATGATCGAATAGTCGCCAAATAAATTTCATATATTTGATAGGGTTGCTGTAATAATGATTAATTTGGTAATTGCATTCGGCTTAAAACTCTGCGGGAAATGTTAAAGTAGATTAAGCCTAAGAATATCAACATGAGGAAATCCCACCAAACTGCTTCCCATCCTGCACCACGGACAAATACAGCACGAGTAATGTCAACATAATAACGTGCAGGAATTATGTTCGGTACTAGTGATAAGGGAAAAGGAATATTATTCAGGGGATAAATGAAACCAGATAATAGTAAAGATGTCGTAAAACCTACTAAGGAAACAGCCTGTACAGCCGCATCTTGTGTACCAGTCCGTACTCCTATAAGTAAACCAAATAATACGCTATTTATTAAAAAAAGTAGAGTTCCGAAAATCAGAATTACAGGATTACTCACTAAACCAACTTGGAAAATAATTGTTCCCAATCCCATGACAAGCAGTACTTCGCCGATCGCTATGATCAGGTAAGCTAATCCTTTACCCAGTAATAATTCACTTGCACTAATGCTAGAGGTATAAACTTGTAAAATAGTTCCTTTATCTTTTTCTCTCACCATAGCGATCGCCGCTAACAAAGAAGGAAAAATCCAGAAAACCACAGCATATGTTCCAGGGACTATATATAGAGATTCTAATCTACCAGGATTAAACCATAAACGCATTTGTGCTGTAATTGTATTGTTAGCAGGGATTAATCCTTGCTGCTGCATAAAGAAATTAGTTACCTGTTCAATACTACCTTTAATGACGCGAGCATTATTGACATCAGTAGCATCAACTAAAACCTGGATATTTGTAGTTCTTCCCGCTTGAATATCTCGGCTAAACTGGGGAGGAATAATTACCGCCGCTTTGGCAAAACCTTGATCGATTGCATCTCTGGCTGGTTGAGTTCCTATCCATTTCTGAGGGACAAATTGATTAGTATTGTATAATATCTCAATATAACCACGGCTAAGATTAGTCTGGTCAAAGTCTTGCACAATCAAGGAAATGTTTTTACTTTCTAACCGGATAGCACCGCCAAAAATCATTAGTGTCAAAAATGGTAGGAGAAATGCTAAAGCCAAAGTGAGGCGATCGCGGCGAAATTGAACTATTTCTTTGAGACATTGAGCGAAAATTCTGTTCATAAACCACAAATCAATTAAAGTAAACCATTGTTTTTTTGGATTAACTATTTTTGTAATCTCTGGACTATACCAATAAAAGCATCCTCTAAGGAAAAGGGAATCGGACGAAGAGATTGAATCGTGAGATTGGCTGATTCCAAAAGTTGCTTGACTTGGGGAATTTCTAGTTCAGGGTTATCGAGTACAACGTGTAGACTATTGGCGAAAATGGAAATCCGCCATCTGGCAAATTTTTGTTTCAGTATTTTAGACGCGGTTTGGTTTTCGTTGATGATGATTTCGATTAATTTTCCTGGCTGGGAAGCTTTGATATAACTGGGTGAGCCTTCAATCACATTTTCCCCAGCTACCATAAAACTCATGCGGTTACACTGTTCAGCTTCTTCTAAATAATGAGTTGTCACCAGAATAGCTGTACCATTCCGCGCAAAATCATTAATTAACTTCCAAAATTGGCGACGAGCTAAAGGATCTACTCCAGATGTGGGTTCATCGAGAAATAATATATCTGGTTCGTGCATTACAGAAGCACCAAAAGCCACTCTCTGCTTCCAACCACCTGGTAATTTTCCAGTAATCATGTCTTCCAGTCCATCCAATCCGCAAATAGCAATTACCCAGTCAATCTTTTCCCGGCGGAGTTTGCGTGGTACACCATAGACTCCGCTATAGAATTCTAGATTTTGTAGGATTGTCAAATCATCATATAGCGTAAACTTTTGGCTCATATAACCGATGCGTCGTCTCAGGTCAGTACTGCGTAAGTTTCCCGTTTCACCACCAAGAGAAACTTCACCACCACTAGCTTCTAATAATCCACAAAGCATTTTGATAGTTGTGGTTTTTCCGGCTCCATTAGCACCTAAAAGCCCAAATATTTCACCATAACGCACTTCAACGTTAACGCTTTTGACTGCTTGGAATTTACCAAATGAACGACTGAGGTTATGGGCGTAAATGGCGATGTTACTTTTGTCAGTCTTGGCTCGATTTCCACCTCTAGAACGAGGAAAGCTCAAGAAAGGCGGGGCTGAACCTTGTTGTCGCAGACGGGTAACAAACACATTTTCTAATGTAGGTTCACCGTAATCGATAGTCGGAGATGGTAACTGATGCTCTGCGAGTAATTGTCTAACTACAGTTTCTCCCAAGTTGACATCTGATACCAAAACATCTAAGCGATCGCCAAAAGTTTGCACATCAGCAATATAAGTTTGAGAATTTTGCGTCAGCAGATTTTCCGTCATTTCTAAATTTGCTGTCCGTACTTCTAGACGATGTAAACCCAGATTAGCGCGGAGGTCAGATGGTTTACCAATTTCATGAATTTCTCCATCGTACATTAACCCTACGCGATGACAACGCTCGGCTTCATCTAGATATGGCGTAGCAACTACTATGGTCATCCCTTCTGCTGATAGTTCCGCCAATACATCCCAGAACTCTCGCCGAGAAACCGGGTCAACGCCTGTAGTTGGTTCATCCAATAACAGTATGGCTGGTTGAGCAACTAAAGCACAACACAGCGCTAGTTTTTGCTTCATTCCTCCAGAAAGTTGTCCCGCTAGGCGATCACCAAACCGATCTAAACTCATCAACTCCAAGTACTTTTGTCGGCGCGACCATAATATATCTTGCGGTACTTGACGCAATCCTCCTGCATAGCGTATATTTTCATCAATGCTGAGATCCAGATATAAAGAAAACTGCTGTGTAAGATACCCTGTAATCAACCGAGCATCTTTCGCAGGTTGACCAAATACTCTGATTTCCCCGGCGGTTGGTTCCATCACACCACCTAAAATATGAAATGTCGAGGTTTTACCAGCACCATCGGGACCAATCAAACCAAACATTTCTCCCCGATTGACTGTAAAGTTAATTCCCCGAACTGCTGCTAATTTGCCATAATGCTTATATAAATCAATGACTTGAATAGCAGCATTTTCCCGTACACTCCCAGCCTCTGGTACTTTGTACGACTGAATTGTCTGTACTTGTGGCATAAATCCTCAATATTACAATTTAATCTGGGCATCTGCGGGCATACCGACCTTAGCGCAGGGTAAATTAGATTGAGCATAAGGTTTTTCTGGGTTAAAACAACCTGTTGGGTTATCTACTTGAATGCGAATTCCCACTACTTGTCTAACTCTATCTTTTTGGAAGTAGATGTTTTCTGGTGTGAAGGAAGCTTCTGGATCTATAGAAATCACTTTACCTGTGAGAGATTTATCAGGCGCTGAATCAAGAAAAATTTTGCTGTTTTGTCCTACACGCACTTTACCAATATCTCCTTCTGGAACAAATCCCCGCAGATAGATATTTTTCGGGTCAACAATTGTGAGAATCTTCGTCTGACTGCTAACCACTGCTCCTGGTTCGACACTGCGTGCGGTGACTATTCCTGCTAAAGGACTGAGAACATTTAAATCCTTTTTGGAATCTTCGATTTGGGTCAAGATTTGTTGTTTATTCGCTATTGCATCCCTAACTTTTGCTTCAGATGACTTAGCTTTCGCTAGCGAGGAGTTGAGTTGAGCGTAACTCTGGTCTTTTCGTCTATATAATGCTTGTAATTGGCTGTTGCGAATTCCAGGATTGAAAGTTGTCGCTTTAGTTTGGACTAAAAGACCTAAGTTAGCATTTAGTTGTTCGCGAGCAGCATTCACTGTGGCTTTTCTGGATGCTAATGTAGCGATCGCTGTTTCTAGAGTGGTCTGGGCTTGATCAAATTGCTGTTGATTAATTGCGCCATCCTTGACTAGTTTACCATAGCGATCGCGGTTCAGTCGAGCTAACTTAAGTTCAGCTTCGGACTCCTTCACTTGAGCTTCAGCTTGGACAAGTTGCGCCTTAGCTGCTGCTACATTAGCTCGTGCTTGTCCAATTCTCCCACGGGTATCTCCACGAGACTGCTGCAAATTTAGTTTCGCCTCACTAATCTCACTATTCAATTCCTGTATAGCTTTTTTAGCGCTATCAGCATCAGCAGTAGCTTGTTGAGCATCTGATTCAGCCGAAGATATTAGCGCCTGAGCACCTCGTAACTGATCTTGCAATAATTGATCATTACTATTATCTAATCTGATTAACTCTTGTCCTTTGTGGACGAGCGCCCCTTCCCGGACTGTAACTAACTCAACTCGTCCTGAACGTTTCACGCCAATTTCAGTCTCATAACCTTCTATGCGCCCACTTAATTGCAAAACACCCGTGGTAGTTTGCTGACGATTCAACCAAATAGCATAGCCAATACCACCACCAACTAAGATCAATCCCAAAATTAGCGGAATTGGTTTTTTCCCTTTATGCGGTTGGGGTGGTGGTACAACTACATTAGGGGCGATCGAGATTTCTGGAGGTGTCGTGATAGTTTCTGTCATGGTCATACCCTAGATTGGAGGAAAATCTAGCCTTGTTAACATACTAGACTGTATAGTATGATAAAACAAGATACATGCAAAAAGTAATTATTTAAGTCCAGATCCGACGCAAATTCAGTATAAACCCAGGTAAGACATCCTCACCAGATACTTCAGTGGGGTTTTTCAAGATCTCCACTTCCTTTTCCTGTCGATAAATTTCTACCCGTCGATTTTGAGGATCAATCAACCATCCTAACCTAGCGCCGTTATCGATGTACTCTTGCATCTTCGCTTGCAAGGACTTGAGGGTGTCAGATGCGGAGCGTAACTCCACCACAAAATCGGGGCAGATATTGGCAAAGGTTCTTGTTTGTTCAAGCGTTAATGCTTCCCAACGATCTCGGCTCACCCAGGATGCATCGGGTGAGCGGATCGCTCCATTGGGGAGAGTGAAGGCAGTAGAGGAATCAAAGGCTTTTCCCAGATCTTCATGGTCTTCATACCAGCGATCAAGTTGACCAGTCAGACTGCGGTTACGCTCTCCAGTTTCCCAACCTGTTGGTGGATTCACAATCAAGTCTCCTGTGGCGGTTCTTTCTAGTCTCAAATCGCGATTTACCAGTGCTAGTGTTTCAAATTGGGATTGAGTCACCTGCAATAAGAGGGTTTTTGGCAGTTCGATGAAGAGTTTTTTTGATTGGGGCGGTGTCTGTACCATAGTGAAATTCTGAAGTATAGTAGTTTAAGCAAGGATTTGACTTAACTGACGTAAGCAGATCGCTCTTCTATATTTTGTCATCAATCAACGGAGAGGAAAATCTAGCCTTGTTAACATACTAGACTGTATAGTATGATAAAACAAGATACATGCAAAAAGTAATTATTTACCCATGTCTATAGGTTACTTGGATCAATCACAGGATTTTTCGACATTGGCTTTAAGCGCTTTGACTCAAAAACAAGAGCAAATTCTGCAAGGAGCTATACGAGTATTTTTGAGTGAAGGATATTCGGGTACAAGTATGGACAGAGTAAGTGCTGAAGCGGGAGTTTCCAAGCAGACTATATATAGCCATTTTAGGGATAAACAAGGATTATTTAAAGCTTTAGTCACATGGGTAACGCTAGATAATTTTAGTGGTATTTGCTACACAGCAGAAGCCTATAGTGAGCCAGCCGTTTTCCTCCGTAGTGTTGCTGAAACTTATTTTACGAAAATAGCGGATAATGAGAATTATTTAGCATTATTTCGGTTAATTATTACTGAATCACCACGTTTTCCAGAATTAGCCAAACTGTATACTGAAACTGTAATTCACCGTGGTCGCCAGTTACTAACTAATTTTTTCACTCATCACCCAGAATTGGGTATTACCGATCCCGAAGCCACAGCCCAGATTTTTATGGGTTCCCTAGTATCCCACATCATGGTACAAGAAGTGCTTTATGGTAAGGAAATTATGCCTTTGTCCCGCGATCGCATTTTGGACAGTTTAATTAATCTATTAGTTTCATGATCTTAGTAAAATTAATTGTCAACCTAAAAAAAGCCAAATTCTCTCCCTATTATTGGACAAAATCGCTTCAGAGAAATATGACAGTTTCAGCAGATTGATCTGACCCATGACAAGTGGGAAGATGTAATTTGATTTCTGTATCAAGTCTCTTAAGGAAAATGAGGAGCTTGTCCTCGCTGAATCGTTGAAACTCTCCTTTCATCAAATCACACACTTCTGGCTGGGGAATACCCAGAATTTCACCAATTTCTCCCTGTTTGAGGTGGCGTTGTTTTAAGATGCGAAGTATCTGAATCCCTATTTTACCTCGCTTAAAAAGTTCATCAGCACTTGATAAACCAAGATCAGTAAATACATTTCCACTGCTTTCTTCAAAAACTGGTTCCTGTGTCATTGTTGTTTCTCTCTTGCTACCGCATCTTTATAACGTTGTTTTATCAGGTCAATATCAGCCTGTGGAGTTTTAACTCCCTGCTTGGATTTCTTCTGAAAAGCGTGCAGGACATAGATTTTATCCCCAATCTTTACCGCATAGACTGCCCTGTAAGTATCGGTATCGTAGCGTTTGACAATTTCATAAACACCGCTTCCAACTCCTTTAAAAGGCTTGGCATCCATTGGTGTTTCCCCAGCTTGCACCAATTGTAACGCATAACCTACTGATGCACATACATCATCAGGAAATGAACGGATATTTTTGAGAGAGTCTCCCATCCAAACAAGAGGTCGTAAAGGAATTTCTATAATATCCTCATCTTCCATTTTATATGAAGTTTCCTAATCTTCATCCACAAAATTAACACTACTTAGCATCCTGAATCGATTTAACTCAGACAAAAACATAATTAAGAATTACTTTATGGTAAGGAAATTATGCCTTTGTCCCGCGATCGCATTTTGGACAGTTTGATCAATCTATTAGTTCCATGATCTTGTGAAATTAACGGTTAACCTAAAAAAAGCCAAATTCTCCCCCACCAGACCCGCACGGGCCCGAAGGGGGAGAATATGTACCCTATCAATTCGCCCTCTCAGTGGTATCTCAATCTGAGGGGGACATGATGGTGAAACATGCTTCTAATAGTAATTAAAACCTTGATTAATTTTACTCCTCCTAGAGATATAGATTATCGTGAAGGAATCTACCCAAAAGGAATATGATGCTAGGTCAACTATATTACAAAACATGCTAGAATAAGCAGACTATTTCTGAATTCTTTGCAAACTTTTCCTGTGATAATTCATCGTTCGTCTTTTTTTGATTATGGGGATCACACTAATTAACCCTGCTAAGATACCAATTAGAAGATCTATCTGACCGATTAAAAATAAAATTGGAATAGCTGATTGCAAGCTAAATGCGCCTAACAGAAATAATAAGTTAGATAGTAACCAGAATAAAATATAGGACACATAAAGACGCTTTTGAAATTTATACTCAGTTAATCCCTTTGTTCCCCAACTGTGGTCGTGAATATTAAAAGCTGCATAAGCATATAATAGACAACTATAGTCTGATAATATTAAGAAATATAAGGGAAGATTTACCCAAAATTTATCAGTTATGCTTGGTAGATGTAATTTAGTAATAATGTAAATACTTAGTAGTGTAGAAATAATCACAATCAGTGGTAAATAGCAACCTAAGCTTGTTAATATCACCAAAGCAGTTAATCTAAACAAGCTACTACAAATCATATTTGCCCTTAATAGATATTTAGACTGTGTTCCAAACTGACAAAATAGAATTTGGGTGACAAACAGACAAACAACTAAGCTAAAGATGGGATTGATTAATCCATTAACCCAGGGAAAATTGATTAATGCGTCTTTTAGAGCTTTGCATATGAGAACATAGAACAAAATCACGAAGGATGGTGAAAACCATTGAGTGAACGACCTCAGTAAATACAAAGGAATTGACGATAGAAAGCGCAGTTTTCTCTGAATAGTAATTTTCTGCTTGCTTAAATATTCAGGTATTTGAATTAAACTCCAAACATGACAAGCTAAAGAACCATTTATCCAACGCCGTCTCTGACGTAGTAACTCTGGTAAAGATTGGCACGAATCTGTAATAGTAACTACTGATGGCAGAAAGGCCAGCTTCCAACTGGCAGAAAAGCTAGTTGCCAGCTCGAACCCTAAAACTCGATCCTCTGTTAAAAATATGGTTGCTTCAAACGCTCCTAATTGCTTTAGACCACGAAAATATTTTTTCAGAGGAGAAGGCTGTTGTGTTGATAGCTTTTTATCTAACCAAGTAGATGTTAATGCTTGCCACCGAAAGATACTAAATTGACCCGGAAGCACGCTAAGATAACCTGTAAGATCTTCGGCGGGACGGAATAGAAGTTTATCAAGAAAAAAATTACCAAATTGCCAAACTGATAATAAATCCCAGAATTGATCAGGCTCTGGAACTAAAACGCTCCCTGTCGCCGCTCCTACTTCAGGATGAATATCTAGAAAATTCCAAAGTTCATTCAGAGCATTACAGCTAGGAATACTACCGACATCCATTTGTACGCAGTATTTAGGGCATAAATAAGTACTAAAAACCATAAAGAACCACCAGTGGGAATTAAGCTTACTGGCGTTTTCTCTTTTTATACAGACTAAAACTCGTGGAGAAACTTCCTGGACAGGACTTAATTCAGAGTTCGGTACAGCAATTCCGTTCTGTTGCAATGAAAACTGATAAGCACTCCGCCAACCCTGATCAGACTTACCATCTAACATGTCTATATCGACACATTTTTCAACTAAGTGCATATCTAGCTTAGAGTCAAAAACATGCATAGCAGATGCAGTTACAAGCCGATCCTCTGTATAAAGATTTAAGGATTTAAGCAATGCTAATGTGCTTACAGATATCTTCTCCTGTCCATCAAAAATTAGACAAAGCGTTACTCGTTCAGCAATAGCATGGTTTCCCATTTTAACTAAGTAATCAAGATTTTGCTTGATCCCTGCAAGGGAATAGAGCAAAGCTGAACCAGGTTCATTATAAATAGTGATACAAAATAAAATTTCTGGTGCAGTTGACTGACAAAGTTTCACCATCCATGATGAATTCTGATTCTCTAATGAAATTGGTAGAGAGTCATCTGATGCAAAAATCTCAGGAATGGAGTAATATTTCACAGACTTTTTGATCTGAATGGAGTAATATTTCACAGACTTTTTGATCTGATCGGAATAATTCATGCTGGTAGAGTCTTGTAGCTACAAATGCAACGCAAATCAGATTATACATCTAAACCAGGATACGGGATTTTCTGTAAAAATTTAATCACATTAGTCCCAACAAATTGTCAGTCTCACATCTTGATTCTACGGAAATGCTTGTAAGATAAAGGATAATATAGTATGTGGATAAACATAATTTAAGCCAGTTGCATTGCTTAGTCCTAAAATAAAGGTATACTAACTATAAATATTTTGTCCAGGTAATTATGAAATTTTCACAAAATTCTACTGTTCCTCAACATCTCCGGCTGGAAGCCTCTTCCAATTGCCAGTTAAAGTGTCCTTCTTGCCCAACCGCGGCTGGTGTAGTACAACAAGCACTAGGTGGAGGGTTTCTCAGCTTTGAGAGCTTCAAAAAAATAGTGGATGAAAACCCGCATTTATTACACATTGAGTTATCGAACTGGGGGGAAATATTTTTGAATCCACAAATTATACAAATTATGGAATATGCGTACAAGCGAGGAGTAATTTTAACAGCATCTAATGGAGCTAATCTCAATACAATGAAAGAGGAAGTTTTAGAATCTCTGGCGAAGTATCGTTTTCGCCGTATTACCTGTTCCATTGATGGAGCAAGTCAAGAAACCTATCGCATTTACCGCAAAGGTGGTAATTTCGACCAGGTAATTGATAATATCAAGAAGATTAATCATTACAAGCAAAAATATAATACCCAATTTCCATTGCTATACTGGCAATTTGTAGTTTTCGGACATAATGAACATGAGATTACCAAAGCAGAAGAAATGGCCAACAGCTTAGGTATGGAGCATTTTTTTGTAAAGCTCTCCTGGGATCGGGATTTTTCTCCGATCCGCAATAAAGACACTGTCGATCAAGCTAGTGGCAGCGACATCAATGCACAAGAAGACTTTTGGGAGAAAGTAGTTTGCACTCAACTTTGGAACATTCCACAGGTGAATTGGGATGGTCGGGTATTAGGATGCTGTGTTAATACATGGAAGGATTTTGGCAATGCTTTTGAGGGCGGGTTGACTAAAGTTCTCATAGGGGAAAAGATGAACTATGCAAGACAAATGCTGCTGGGAGAGAAGGAAGCGCGAGAGGATATTCCTTGCACATCTTGTGGGCATTATAAATCAATGAAAAATTCCCAAAACTGGATTACTAATGAAGATATCAATAAATTTCGATATCCCTATCCAGTTCCTAAATTGTTAGGGAGATTGCGAATTTGGCTTTCAAACCGATTTAGATCCTATCGGAAAAGAGGAAGAAACTTGCGTGCTGGTATTACTGATGTATCAATTTGAACAAATCTCAGATAGTTTTCCACCTTCTTTTCCCAACGGATCGGCAAACAGCGGAATCGGTTCATCCAGGAGTGGGTTACTTCCACCACCAACCTTCTAGCTGGATGCCTTTGGAAGGGAGAATGGTCGATCGGGGTGGGGAATATGCGTTGTATAGTCATGTTCTGTTAAAGCTAATATGTCAGTTAAGCAATATCAAGACCTAGTGAAAATCATCCCCGAAATTTAATATCTTAGCTTTTCTATGATTAATCTCAATATTAAACCCACTTTACAGTTGATATGGAATAGTGGCTCTAAATGGACTATTGTGAATTTTGTACTATTGCTTATGCAGGGTTTAATACCTGTAGTCTCAATTTATTTGCTAAAGCTAATTGTAGATGCTGTGACGATCGGCATCCAAATGCCTGATAAAAAGACTGCTTTTGGTCGAGTTGCAATACTTGTTAGCATTGCCGTTGGAGTTGCTGTGTTTGGGGTGATCGTGCGTTCAACAGCGAAAATCGTCAACGATGCTCTAGCTGAATTGATGAGTGACTATGTTTACGAATTGCTTCACGCTAAATCTATCGAAGTAGATTTGGAGTATTACGATAACTCAGATTATTATGACGTTTTACATCAAGCTCAATCCCAAGCAATCTATCGTCCTTACTCCATTATGTTGGAGCTGATTGCGATCGCCCAATGTAGCATTTCTCTGATAGGAATTATAGCCTTGCTGTTTTCTTTGCATTGGGGCTTGGCTTTCATGCTTTTGTTGCTGACTTTACCAGGAATTGCTGTTCGGTTAAGGCACGCTAATAAGAGTCATCGCTGGATACGCAAAAGTACACCGACACAACGATATACTAACTATATGAGCCAGATGCTCATGCAAGATGGTCACGCTAAAGAAATTCGCTTGTTCGATTTGGGGCACTATTTTCAAGCCAGATTCCGTTCTTTGCGTCACCAACTTCGTCGGGAGAAGCTGGAAATCTTAATTGGGCAAACTATTCAGGGATTAGCTACTGAGTTAGCAGCTACACTCGGTCTTTTCGGCGCTCTAGCTTTTATTGGTTACCGAACTGTTCGGGGACAAATAAGTATAGGCGAATTTGTAATGTATTATCAAGCATTTCAACGAGGACAGGAATTTCTCGATAGAATATTGCAAAATTTAGCTTTATTATATGAAGATAATCTATTTCTGTCCAATTTTTATCAATTCCTCAACTTAAAGCCTCAGATTGTTCAACCTTCAGACCCAATACCAGTTCCACGACCAATGAAAACTGGTATTGTGTTTAATCGAGTATCGTTTGATTATCCTAAAAGTTCACGCCGCGTGCTGAAAGAAATTAATCTGGTCATCCGTCCTGGGGAAGTTGTGGCATTAGTCGGCGAAAATGGTTCTGGGAAGACCACTTTAATTAAGCTATTATGTCGTCTTTACGATCCAACTGGAGGAAGTATTACACTGGATGGTATTGACCTGCGAGAATTTGAACCAAATGCTTTACGGCGAGAAATTAGTGTGATTTTTCAGGACTATGCCAAATACCATCTGACGGCGCGGGAGAATATCTGGTTTGGAGATATTAGGTTGCCTCCAAATGACGAGAAAATCACTATAGCTTCTGATCGTTCTGGAGCCCATGAAGTAATTAACAGGCTGCCGGAAAACTACGATACGGTTTTAGGCAAATGGTTTGAGAAAGGAGAAGAGTTAAGTACCGGACAATGGCAAAAAGTTGCCTTAGCCAGAGCTTTCCTGCGTAATTCTCAACTGATTGTTTTAGATGAACCAACCAGTGCTATGGACCCAAAAGCGGAATACGAAGTATTCAAAACTTTCCGCGAACTACTACAGAATCAAGCTGCGATTCTGATCAGTCATCGTCTCTCAACAGTCAAGATGGCTGATCACATTTATGTGCTTGAACAAGGAGAATTAATTGAAAGCGGGACTCATACTGAATTGATGAGTTTAGGAGGAGCTTATGCCGAAATGTTTGAGAGACAAGCTCAGCAGTATTGTCTATAGTTAGGAATTCAAGTATCTGAAAACAAGCTATCTAGACAGGTTTAAATCATATCGCTACCCGTTGGAATAAAGAATCAAATGTTGGTTACGTAGACTTTGTTTATCCTATGGCTTTTCACTTAAATCATAGGGCAAAGTGTCCGCCCTAAGCTGAACTAGGACACGCTGCTGTATTGCTAAGGCTTGATTTTTTTGATTTATGTTAACTTTGTGTCGATCCCAAGCTATGCATTTCTCTACTTCAGACAATAATTGCCATTTGTCATAATGGTCTATGGCTACAGTTTCTAAGAAACCACGCCATTCATCTGTTAAAGCCTGACAATCAAATCTTTGGGACTTGATTTTCCCATTTTGGATGATGGCTTGTCGGAAATCAGGCTCATCTCGCAGCTTTTTTAAGGCATACACAATATCTTCAACGCTATTGACTTCCATATAATCTAAATCTTGTTGGCGCATAAACTGATATGCGCATTCACGACCTAGTATAGCTGGGACTTCTGCTCGCCAAGCACTATATAGCTTAATACCAGATTGGTGCATGGAGATCTCTGTCTGACGTTCAACTTCGGGACAAAAATTGCGGGCTGCTAAAACCACATCAACATCTGTATAGTCAGAATAGTCATGAATTTTTACCAGCCAGTTCAATCCCAGCGATCGCATCTGTTCTTGAAAAGAATATTGCTTAAGTTCAGTAGCCAAGTCATTCAAGTGACCCAGATAAACAATATTTTCAAAACGATTACCCCGATTGGGATCGCGGGGTTTCAAACCAGGATTTGGCCAAGGTGGGATAAAGTAACCATTAGTAATTTGTTTTGCCAGATAAGGGTTTTGTACCACATGTATCTGAGCGTAAGCAAATCGCTGGCGATCGCACTGAATACACACCAGTAAAACATGAGAATTGGGTTTAAGATAGTTATCCGGAAGACAATCACGATGGACAACGACAATTCCCTCTTGTGGCATTTCCTTAACCAACGAACAGGGAAATCCACTACTTCTGAGATAAACGTAGGTTTGCAAAGTCCAAGCGTAAATATCATCGTCAAAGCTAGCTGTATCGGTATTAATCTGTTCTGGAATTATCTCTGGAAACCGATCTGCTGGTATAAAAAAACTAATCGGTACTTGTAAATAACTATCCGTCATCTGATAAATTCCTTCCTTGGTATTAAGTGGATGATATTTAATCAGGTTTTGAATACATTATGAGATTTTACATCAGCCTTAAACATATCTAACTTTTCTTCAAGCTGAGTTGTTAAAGACTCTATGAGCTGATCACTTGCTAACAATGGTTTTGCAGTCTGAATAATCTTTGCTAGCCGATAAGCGATTTTTTCTTGTTCAATTTCCCCATTTTGCATAGGTATATAAATAGGTACATACTCCAATCCAACTGAACTGCACCAGTCTACCCATTTAAAAGTCAAAACTTCTGAGTTGGTGCGAATAGGAATCCAAGGAACCCGCAGAGCTTCGGCTGTGATCGCCCCATGCATTGCTTCAGTCAGCAACACTTCAGTTTTATTCAGGAGGTTTAGTATATCTTGAATCGGGCGACGGGGATCTAAATAGTGAATTCCTGCTCGTTCACAGATCTGGGACCAAAACGCACTTTGTTCAATAGCTTGTTGGACGTGAGGCATAAAGCTGTAAGGATATTCTTTGGATGCAGTATCAGTATAAGCTCGTCTGATTAAAAGTCCACCATCCGCAATGGCCATATTCTCAGGTGTTCCAAGTTGTCTAGCCGAGAGTGGTCCACGGACACAATAGATTTTCCAACGGTGATCTATAGCGGGAATGTTACCCAAACCATAGCCTACCCCTGAGCTAAAAACAACGAAATTACGAGCATTAGGTAGTCGATATGGCAGTTCGCCATTCAAAATTGTACCAATTCCTACAAAAGCAGTTACTTCTCGATCATCCAATTCTTCAGCAATAAATTTATCCCACAGCCAAGGATTGAGGGAATCACCAAAATTTTCCACACCATCCATGCGAGTAAAATAAAAAAGTTTCATCTTTCCCCGTCTATAGTTTCCTGGCGGTACTTTTCTATGGAAGCCATCAACTTTTCTCCCAATACTCGGACATGAGGCTCCATTAGCATACCAAGATGAGTACCAGGAACCTCGTGAATCTCCACTCCTCCTGTGGCTAATTCACTCCAACCTAAGTCAGGTTTCACATAACAGTTGACAGCATTGGGTTGCTTGATAGCCTTGAACAGAATCACTTCACCTGGATAAACTTGTGGTACATAATCTCTTCCTGCTTGGAAGTTTGCCTCTATGATAGCCGATATTTGGAGAAAAGCTTGGAGGTTGTCAGGTAAAGTCCGTCCAGTTTTCAGGTATAACTTGCAGTAAAATTTTAAAAGCTGCTGATGGCGTTGCTGAATTAGCCCTGCAATTTTCTCCCAAATATAAGCAGAACCGAGTTTGACAAAGTTTCTTAAGTGAGCAGAAAGCCGTTCACCCACTGATAATCCTTTAGCTTCTCTTTTCGCAGTGGTATCTAATAAAGCCAACATTGCTATCTTTTGTCCTTGCGCGTGTAGTTGTCGCGCCATTTCAAAAGCTACAAATCCACCAAAAGATGCGCCAACCAGAAAATAAGGTCCTTCGGGTTGGAGGGTTCGCATTTCTTTAATGTAGTAAGCTGCCAAATCTTCAACTCGATTCGCAGGAGCTTGCTGTTGATCTAAAACGCCTAACTCAGTCGATAATCCATAAACTGGTAGCGATCGCTTGAGATGATTTACCAAAGGACGGTAATACTCTAGACCTTTACCCAGAGAATGAATGCAGAACAGACGTGGTTGAGGACTACCTGCTTGAATCACTACCAGTGAAGCACACACTGGTTTCCATCCTTCTTGACGCATAATATTGGCTAATTGTTCAATAGATGGCGATTGGAACAGAGCAGCTAGGGGTAGCTTGACACAAAATTCTTGCTGGATTTCTGCGAATAAACGCACTGCTAAGAATGAATATCCGCCTAGTTCAAAAAAATTGTCCTGAATACTGATGAAATTGCTCCCTAAAACTTTTTTCCAAATCTTTATCAGACGTATCTCTAATTCATCTCGCCCATCTGTAAAAGCCTTTGTAGAGTTTATTTGCTGTTCTGCTTCAGTTAATCTATCAAGATACTGAAGTAACGTTGCAAACTCACCAATCTCCAATTTTTTGGCTAACTCTACACGCTTTATTTTCCCGGTTGCTGTTCTAGGAAAAGCATCTTTCGCCAAAGGCAAGAAATAGGTTGGTGTAATACCTAGTTGAGTAAGAATTGCAACTCGAATTTGATTTCTTAATCTAATCAAATCCCGATCATTTAGTGATGTATTAAAGAAAACCGCTAATTCCTCTGTCGCACTATCTGCTGTGCGGATAGCACAAGCAACTGTAAAACCAGGTTCTATTCCTGGTATGGATTTAACAATTTGCTCGATTTCCTGGCAGGAATAATTTTTAGCGTTGATGATAATAATTTCTTTTGCTCGACTAGTAATGGTAAGATTTTGATTAAAAATAAAACCAAGATCCCCTGTATTAATCCATCCATCTTCTGTAAACAAGAGTTGAGTTTCTCTGGTATTGCCGTAATACCCTGTAGCTATTGCTTGACTCTTAATTTGAACGTAACCAATATTTCCTTCATACAGTAAATGATTTTGCTCATCCACAATTCTAATAGAATAACCCTGACAAGGTTTACCTAGACTTATAGACTCTCGATCATCTGGTAACCTAGAGATATCTTTGCCAGCGACAGTACCACATTCTGTTAATCCATACCCTACGGAAGTAGCATTTGGGCTAAGACCAAATGGAATTAGTGCTCTAAGGAAAGACCGATAAGTTTTAGGCACAATTGTTTCAGCACCAATACCAATTGAATAAATAGAGGTTAAATCCCAATGTCGTTTGGATAATAGCTCAATCCATTCAGTAATTAATGCCATACCAAAATTAGTCATATTTGTCTGATTAATCTGATATTTAGTAATAGCATCTAACCAGATTAAAGGGTCTTCAATAAATCGTTCTGTTGGTAAGAAGACTTTCCTTTGAATGCCTGGACTGGCAATACGTAAACTTGCAGAAGCATGATCTAAAGGTAACCAATACAGAGAATTTTCTGCAGGATTTCCAGATTGATTGGCTAACAATCTGTTAGCAATTGCTCGACAACTGAATGAAGCCAATTTAGGTTTGCCTGTTGTACCAGAACTAAGGTATAAAGCTGCTAAATCATCTGGTTTGCTTGGGTAAAATAAATTATCAGGCTCAGAGGTTTCTACTTGTTCAAGGTAAATAAATTTACATTGATGCTGGAGATCATGTTGAGTCAAATATCTTGCGATCGCTTCTGTGGTCAAAATGATAGCTTCATCCAGCACTTCCAATATAGCTGTAAGTCTTAACCAGACGTGGTTAGTCTGACTATAATTAGCAGAAACCTGGAGAGAAACTGGTACAAAGCCTCCCATAAAACAACTCCAGAGTGCAGCAGCAAAGTCATGACACTCATAGAGTAAGAGTACAAGACATTGTCCTGGCTGTAAAAGTTCTTGTCTAAGTCCGCCTAAAATAGATGTAGACCGCACCCAAATTTGTGAATAGGTTTGGATTTGACACAATCCATCAGTTTGGAGACTAATTAACTCTCCATGAGGTAGTTTCTCCACAGCTTGTTGTAAATAAGTAGCTGGAGTTTCATGGACATCAGATGGCAAAGCTTCACCATGTACAATCGCTAGCTTGGAGGGATGAGGAAGTTTAATTTCTCCCATTTCCAACCAGTGGAATAAATCAAAGTGCTGTCTGGAAACTTCAAACATTTCACCCCCGTCTACAACCCAATCTGGGATCATCACACCGTTATGAATATCAGGGTGTAAGCCGAATTTATTCGGTGGATAGAAGGCGATCGAATTTGGTAGGCTCATCGCATTCCATGCTGCGATATCTTTTTGGGAGTAGCCATATTTTCCAAAATCAATTTTGACAAATAGCTCAGACCATTCAATCCTTTTAGCGCGTCGCAGGAAAGCAGCCTTAACTTGATGCTCCGTCTGATAGTGTAAAAAATGTATTGTAGCGTAAGGGGTTATAGCAATTGGATAATCTGCATTTGACTGAATGAACTTTAAATCAAAGGCATCCTCCTTGCGGAGATTACTTAAGAAATTAATATAGGTTTCATGTTGGAACAACAAACCAATAGTAGGTGTTAGATACTGAAGATTAAGCATTTGGTAGAATTGACCAGCCCAACAATCATCAGAAATAATAGATACATTCTGTTTATTATTTTCATTCACTTGATTTTTCATAGTACTATTTAATGGATTTAGTAGTTGTTATGGAATTTGCTTAAGCTATAGTTTCGTTCTGCTGCTAGATGAATTACTTCCTTTTCTAAGGGTTTTTGGCTATCTACAATAGATGCAATATATTCACCTTTAAATCTGGAAAACTTGTTTAAATCAAACACCTGACGATAACAATCATGTTTTCCGAGAATTTCAAGTGTGATTAGAGTCCGAACACATTTCCAGCAACTTGAACAATTTTCAGGCATATCAATTGCATGAACACAAATATCCAGGTATCTATAAGAGGGTTCAAAAATAGAAACCTTGATAGTTTTCTCGACTCGTGAATACTGACACCCACTGGATATGCATTCAGTTGTTTTAGTTGAAAAAAGATGTATCGCTGCTGGATCAATTACAGCACCGTCTTGCGATTCTCCAATAAAGCAATTCTCATACTTGTGTGCGGAAGCATAAAGATATTTTCCGAAGAGTTTTTGCAGAGTGAGAATGGCAGAAATATTTCTTACCCCATGGGTCTTTCTAAAATCAACCTGTAAAATCTCGTCAATATTTGAATCAATTTTTATCAATGGAATTTTTTGCTCTTGGGCAAAATTCAATAATTTATTATACCGTTTGTTAAAAAGCTCTCTACCTCCTTGACCATGAGAACCTACATTATTAAAAACCAGATGGGTTAATCGATAGCTTTCTGGCGTATGTTGAATAAAGTGTTCTATAAAAGTACAAAATGAATCGATTCCACCAGAAAATCCAGTAGCAACTCCTCTAGATGGTTGATCCTGTATCTCCTGATCGAGTTTTTCAGGAAAGATCTTAACTATATGTAGTGATGGTATCAACAAGCTGAGAATTTTCATTAAATAATTCGTCAGATTATAAAATAGTTTTTCAGAAATTATACCATCAATATATATATCTTCTTGATGCTTCATGGCGAGGATAATCAATCCCACTAAAAAAGCATCTAATCTCTCCAGAGTTAGAAAGTCAGCATATTCAGCATCGACTTCATACCAGAGGTATTCCTTGACTCCAGAAAATTCAATAGGAGCAATTATTTTAACCCGTTGTCGATCATAAATTAAGCTTGATGCACTAATACGCATAAATTTACCTAAGTTTCAGGTTGCAAAGTTCATATACTGAATAAAAATTAACAGAATCTTACCAAAATTATATTAAATTATAAATAGTATCAGGAATATCCTCGACCGATGGTAATTACTCTATGGATTTTAAACCCATTTGTTGCCAAAACACAACTAGACCAGAAAAAAATCCACACTCTCCCTTGTTGTAGTCGTGCGACTATGGCAGGAGGGGAGTTTGTCCTAAATTGGGCTTGCTGAACTAGTGGAAAAAGACTGAAATTTAAAGTTAATACCTTACTAAAAATACATAATAAACACTCATCTCTGATGCTGGCTTCAGTATGTAATTAATCCTCTGTCCCGCGATCGCATTTTGGACAGTTTGATCAATCTATTAGTTCCATGATCTTGTGAAATTAACGGTTAACCTAAAAAAAGCCAAATTCTCCCCCACCAGACCCGCACGGGCCCAAAGGGGGAGAATTATGTACCCTATCAATTCGCCCTCTCAGTGGTATCTCAAGCTGAGGGGACAAGATGGTGGAACATGCTTCTAATAGTAATTAAAACCTTGGCTACTTTTCCTCCTTCTGAAGATAGAGATTATCGTGACTGGAGTTTAGACAAGACATTCTCCTTAGTTCTAGAAGCTCATTGAGGTACTGAGCCACTTGTGCCAGAGGCTCCGTTTTCTGTGTCAGTCTACTCATTACCAAAGCACCTTCCAGTGATGCAATCAGTAGAGTCGCGAGTCCTGAAGGTTCAACTTCTGAGTTAATCTCTCCGTCTCGGATACCGCCCTCAATTATGGTAACGAGCCGAGTTAGCCAAGTCTCTACCGCTTGCTGGGCGCGATCGCGCAACACTAAATTCCCATCATCAGCATCGACCGCCGTATTCCAAACTGGGCAACCACCTGGAATACTAGAACGGCGTTCCACGAAGTTCGCAATAAATTGCTTGAGTTGCTCAATACTACCAAGCTCTGGATCAATGGTTTCAAAGCGAAGATGATCAACAATGGTGAAGGCGTAGTCAAATGCGGCTACCGCTAACTCTTCTTTGCTCCTAAAGTGTCGATAGATTCCGCCTTTCTGGAGCCCTGTTGCTTGCATCAAGTCTGATAAAGAAGCACCCGCAAACCCATACTGATTGAAAACACGAGCGGCCTGAGCAATAATCTTGTCTCTCGTCTCCTGACCCTTCGTCACAGTACAATCCTCCAACGAAAATTGCATAAAAAAGACCGATCAGTTTCATATCATGATACCATGCTAGTAAATGAAACCGATCGGTCTCTTATATTGAAGTTCTGCTAAATGTAGGAAGTAATTTCATGAAGCTTACCAAGTCTTCTCAGCCAATACAGTCCAAGTCTTTAGTTCTTTTGACCGCTGCAACTGCTTCCTCGCTGATTATGCTTGATTCCAACATCGTTGCCGTCTCGCTACCAAGTATTGCGCGATCGCTACATGCCACCTTCTCAGACATTCAGTGGGTTGTTAGTGCCTACGTGCTGACTTTTGCTGCACTCCTGCTGCCATCAGGTTCACTATGTGACTTGCGAGGGCGACAGTGGGCGGTTCTAGTGGGAATTTGCCTGTTTGCCATTGCTTCTATTCTATGCGGACTTGCACCATCTGCCATTATGCTTAATGTTGCACGAGCATTTCAAGGCATTGGTGCTAGCTTGTTGCTGACAGCATCGCTGGCCATAATCGGACACACCTTTCAAGGAGTTGAACGTGCCAAAGCCTTTGCATTTTGGGGTTCCGCTCTTGGTATCGCCATTACTTCAGGTCCTATTGTAGGAGGAGTAATTACGAATTTCTTTGGTTGGCGCTGGGCATTTCTGATCAATGTTCCGGTTTGCGTTCTCCTAATTGGGCTAACCTTTGTTGTCGTTAGAGAGTCTTATGACCCAAATGCCAAGGAGTTTGACTGGTTCGGGATGCTTACTTTTAGTAGTGGTCTCTTTTTGCTGACCTGGGCACTGATTGACGGCAATCATACAGGTTGGCTCAGTCAGAGCATTGTACGGCGTTTTGTGGGGGCTGGACTTCTATTGACTGGATTTGTTATCGTTGAACTCAAACAAAAGCATCCAATGGTTGAGTTCAGACTGTTTCAAGATCCAACACTTCTAGGCGCAAACTTCTCCATGCTTGGCTATGCCGCAGGTGCCCAGGTCATGATCTTTTTCCTGCCGCTTTATCTCCAGAACACCTTTGGTTTTTCGCCCTTGCTGGCTGGATTGGCAATGTTGCCGTTTGCTTTGCCAATTTTCTTGGCACCGCGACTAGGAGGACAGCTTGCTACTCGCTATTCTGGACGCAAGATGCTTACTTTCGGACTTGCAGTTGTCTGTGCTGGTAACCTTCTCATGGCTGGATTCGCAAGTACCTTCAGTTACCCTAAATTTGCAATTGCAATGGTAGTGGCTGGATGGGGCACTGGATTACTCAACAGTGATACCGCCAGAGTGTATATGGGAGCAATGCCACCAGAGCGCGGCGGGATTGCTTCTGGACTGAGCGCAACGGTTCGGTTTACAGGACTCCTGATTGGATTAGCAGGTCTAGGGGTTGTTCTGACTCAAGCAACCACAGCAAGTTTCATCGCTAGGATAGCCTTACGCTTTAGTGCGTTAGAAGATATCCCAGATTTTATAAATCGAGTAACAGCAGGTGACATCAATGGTGCTACAGTGCAATTACCAGAATCGATCCGAGGAGAGGTCATAGAGATAGCCCGCCATAGCTTTACGGATGGATTTTCTCATCTCGCTTTAATGGCTGCGATCGTTTCGTTTTTTTCATTGGTGTTGACCCTCGTTTTCGTCCGCAGTGCTGATACACCTCCTTTGCGAAGATAGGTGTGGCGAGAAGATGTCTAATAATTAAGTTGATTGAAGAAAAATTTGGTAAATCTCATTCTAAAGATAGAGGACAATTAGTATTCCAGAATCTACTATGGAACTAATATTCAACGCATTTGAAGCATCTTCAAATGCGGGTAATTTCTCTCCTCTAGTTAGATTGATTAAGTAGAGGAAGCATTACCGAATGCAATACTCTCCCTTGTTGTAGTCGTGCGACTATAGCAGGGGTGAGTTTGTCTTAAATATAGTAGAGTATAGTAAAGCTGGTCAAGCTTTTGCTTCTTTGCGCAAAAAAGACTGATATACCCAGACAGCTATCAGCAAAGAAGAGAAGCTAAACCAGATTAGCCAGGATAAATGAAGCCAAATATATTGATCATAATCAGGTAGGTTTGCTAAAAATAATATAAATTGATTGAAGTGGAACATGGGAGAATATGCAGCTATATTATCTGCAGACAATTGCAAAAAATTTCTATTAGGGACATCTATCAAAGGCAAAATTTGACTAGTATAAATTGGGAGAGTAAGTATGAAAGTACAGATGAGAGAAATTACTTGAACGTTTCTCTGACCGAACAAGCATCCTAGTGCTAAACCCAGAAATAGATAAGGAATAATACCTAAAATTAGACCTGTAGATAGAACTAGCCATACTGGAAATGAGCCGAATATGGACGAAATACTTTGCAGTGTATTGTCAAGAACTGATGGATAGATGAAAGCATGAGAAATCAATGTCACAGCTATCATGACTAATACGAAAGAGTAAACCAGGATTAAGGAAGTAATAACTTTAGCTGATAAATAAATTATGGGAGGTAATGGGAGAATTTTAAATAATTTTTTCAATGTCTGATCTTGGCGTTCTATAGCAATAGTGTTTCCAGTGCTAGAAATTGCAGCTAATGCTAAATAGAAGGTATAATAATCAGCAATCGATTTAAACATAATGTCTGAGTCTGAATTTTTACTCAGATTAGAAATAAAAGCTGGTAATAAAGCATAAATAATACTAGATATCAAGCTAAGAAATATGTATTTCTTGTCATTTTGTACAATTTGAAGCAGATTAAATTTTACATGTTTGAAAAGCAGATGACTCCAGTGAGAAATACCTAATTGTTTTGGTTGACTCAGAATAGATATTGATTTTTCTGGTAAATTTGGTCGGGAATCCTCACCTTCTAAAATTAGAACTAGCTGACCTTCCTCCAATAAAAATGTCTTTGTTGGTTTTACGCCAATTTCCGGATCATGGGAAATCAGTAAAACTGTACCACCCAGATCATGAAACTTTTGTAGTTCGCGCCAAATTATATTTCTATTTCTCTCATCCAGATTGCTAGTAGGTTCATCCAATATAAGTAAACCAGGAGAGCCAGCCTGTGCTAGAGCAAAAAATATAATGCTTTCCTCCCCTCCAGAAAGATTTGCTTTGTCCTGTTTAAGAATATAGTTAAACTTTTCTAGAGTTGAGGTTACTTTACCTGTTGCTTCTGGGTAATGACTTTCAATCAAGTCAATCAACATCCCCAATTGAGATGCTTGTTCAGGAAATCTCAGTTTTTGAAGTACCACTCCCAAAGAAAATTTATGGTTAAGTGTATTAGGGGATTCGCCTAATATCTTCACTGTTCCACTATCAGGCTGTCTGATACCTAGCATAAAATCAACTAGTGTGGATTTACCAGCCCTACTAAGTCCTTTTAGTTGAACAAAATCACCTGCTTCTACTGTAAGTTGTATATTTCGCAGAGGATTATCCATACCAGGGCGATTATAGTTAATACTTTCTAGTTCAATTAAATTCATTTGATGTTCTGAATTAAGACTAAAGGGTTAATTTGTTTAAATTAGTAAAAAGCCTTTAATGCGAAATAAGTTCCAGTACCAATTGCGGCTCCTACAACTAAAGCTAATTCTATGGGGAAGGTCATCATTCCTAACCAAACAAGCCCTACGATAGCTCCACTAGATATCCCACCTGCAATTATTGCAGGTCCCAAAGGCTTAATAAATACTTTGTTTTGATTAAAGGGAACATGATCTTCTGCTAAAAGATCATCATCAGTTTCTGGTATCTCAGCATGTTCGGTCATTTGTTTCTGAGTCTGATGACAATTGAAACTGAAAATACAAATGTCAATGTCATTGTACTTGTGTTCTAAATCATATTGACTCCTTAAGCCAAGTGATAAGGTAAATACAAGTAAAAAAATTACTGACAAAGAAATAAACCACTTCGCTATTGGTTTCTCGAATATTTTATGAACATTCCAATTATCAGTTTGCATATTTTGGCTGTAACCTCCTAAAATCCTACAATGATTAATTCTGACATTTATTCAATAATTCTAAACCACCTGTCGCAATTGCACCAGCAACAGCTCCTATACCAAGTGGTACTAAAACAGGAGCACTAATAACTCCGAAAGCTATCAAACCTCCTGTGATTAACCCACTAAGTAATCCAGTCGCACTTCCTATTAAAACATTATTAGTACGTTTTTCTGAACAATTTGGCTTGACGGAAGAGCTTATTTTAGGATTTGGAATTGGCTCAGGAGTTTCAGGAACTTCAGGAGGGATGGGATCAGGAGGCTTATGTGGCTGGGGAGAATAGTAAGGTAGTCTCTTTGCTATGGACTGCTTTATCTCTGGACTTACAACAGGATTGTTGTATAAATTCGATAAGATGTCCACATTTGTTGATGAAGCTAATCTCTCTATAATGTTAGTAGTAATATTAGTGTTGCTAGCTAGTACTAACTGAACAAGGTCACCACTCCAGACGATGGGATTATCTGCTACTATTTTAATTACAGATTTAGTGCTGTGGGGATTCTTAATTACCGCTAGTAAGGTTCTGTCGTATTTAGAATTAGCCAAAGTTTGCAATACATCTTCAGAACTGGTAGGATTTATAGCAATCCGAAGTTGTACGCTGGGATTATTGTTGATAGAAAGATTATTGGCTAATGTTCTCAGAATATTGACAGAAATTTGCTTGCGTTTTGCTATTTCTAATAAAGTAGCCGGTTCTGTTAAATCTGCTAGTTTTTGCAATACATCATCAGGTGTTTCTAGATTTTTTGCTAGTACTCTGTGAATTTTTTCATAGGTATTTATATTAGATTTATTTTCGGATGATTTGAGTTCTTCACTCTTAACGTCCTGATTTATGGAGTTAAAGGCTAATGCTCTAATGACATCAACAGAAATTTGCTGACGATTGGTTATTTCTAAGAGAAGATCTAAAATTCTTAAATCTGCTAGTTTTCGTAATACGTCATCAGGTGTTTGGCTATTCTCCGCTAATAACATCTGAATTTCATAGACATTTGCTTTAGGGTTATTGTATACGGCTCTCAGCACGTTAGCGCTAGCAGTCTGGCGAGCAATTGTCTCTAGAACATCTAAATCATCGGATTTAGCTAATGTTTCCAATACGTCATCAGGTGTATCTGATCTCCTGGCGATCGCCATCTGGATTTTTTGACGTTCACTCTTGTTGTAACCAACTCTTGGCTGATCCAGGGAAGAAATCAAAGCTCTAATCAGATTTTTATCAGAATTAGGATCTAAAGCGAGTAGTAATAAAACATTTCCATGAGTTCGTCGATCCTGAATAATTTCTAGTTTTCTCTCCTGGTCTTGACATGATTTAGGTAAAATCCCCCCAGTGATCATTGGATAACAAGAACTCTGTATCCAGCCTGTTATGACAAATAGCAGTATTGTGGAGACGAGAAGAGTTGCGATCGCGATGACTATGAATCTTTCACTGACAACTTTTACTATTTTATTTGTCCAAAGGTCGATTTCCTTAGTTAACATAAAAATGTGGAAATTTATTTAATCATGTTTACATGGTTATAAATACATGAATTTCTTACTAGTCTAACCGATATCCTTTGTTAAATAAAGTAGCTATAAGTAATTCCTATTAATCAGCGCTAGCACTGCTCCTCTATGCTATTAATTTTGAGACTAATGTTTTCGAGATGGGAATGAGGAATTATATCAGTATTTATAATTAAACATTCCCCAATCCCCATAAGCGATTTATGATTAATCTTGTATTACATTCACTTGATTGTTTACAAGCGATACTGCTTCCAATGTCGGAATTTTGACGACGGAATTATTGGCTAAGGTAAAAAGTGGATTCGCTAAAATTCCAGATATGGAAGTAGCAATCAAGGTGAGGATCAAAACTACTTGTAATGGTCTGAGACCAGGTAAGTTCCACCGGACTTCAGGATAATTCTTGATGACATCAGACATTTCCTGGGATTCTTTGACTACCATCATCTTAACTACACGAATATAGTAGTAGATAGATACTACACTAGTAATTAGACCTAATAAAACTAGACCGTAAAGACCAGCTTGCCAACCTGCCCAAAATAAGTAAATCTTACCGAAAAATCCTGCTAGCGGGGGAATACCACCCAACGATAACAGAGAGATACTCAACCCTAAGGTCAAAAGAGGATCTTTTTGATAAAGTCCTGAGTAGTCGGATATTTGATCGGTTCCTGTCCGCAGCGAAAACAAGATAATACAAGTAAATCCACACAGGTTCATGAATAGGTAAACCAGAAGATAGAATATCATACTGGCGTATCCTGCTTGTGTATTTGCAATAAAGCCAATCATGATGAATCCGGCTTGGGCAATTGATGAATATGCTAGCATTCGCTTCATGCTAGTTTGGGCTAAAGCTACAACATTACCCAAAATCATACTCAGAACAGCCAGAGCAGTAAAGACAAATTGCCATTCTGCGATCGCCATAGGAAAGACAGTGGTTAAAAGCCGAATTGCTAAAGCAAAACCAGCTGCTTTAGAACCAACGGATAAAAACGCAATTACTGGGGTGGGAGCACCTTCATAAACGTCTGGTGTCCATTGATGGAAAGGAGCAGCGGATATTTTAAAGCCAATACCTGCTATAACAAAGACAAGGGCTATGACTAAACCTAGAGAATGACTTATGTTGTTGTGGGTAATACCACTAGCAATTTTATCCAGTTGGGTTTCTCCACCAGATAAACCATATAGCAGGGAAACACCATACAAAAATACTGCTGTACTAGAAGCTCCAATTAACAGGTATTTTAGTGCTGCTTCATTGGAACGAGGGTCGCGTTTTGTATAACCTGTGAGTAGATAGGAAGAAATACTCAGGGTTTCTAGAGAAATAAAAATCATCACT
>Ga0116228_10000395_pt1 | contig 32645 bp, 29 predicted proteins | sample S1TSphfallax_2_FD_89694 | JGI IMG/M metagenome (GOLD analysis project Ga0116228, IMG submission 89694) | Host-associated microbial communities from peat moss isolated from Minnesota, USA - S1T2_Fc - Sphagnum fallax MG | ecosystem: Host-associated > Plants > Peat moss > Unclassified | place... | reverse complement strand
CCCTGGCCGGTACCAACATCGTTCGCGCCGACGCGCTGTCGGCGGTTCAATTGCTCCGCGAGGGCGGCTGCGGTGGACTGCTGCCGGCGGCGCAACCCCTGCATCGCAGTGCGCTGCTCGATCACGCTGCCCGCATTTGGGCGGCCGGCAACAGGCCCGGCCCGGAAGGAAGCGCCGGCCAAATTTCGCCCGGCGCGGCCGCCGAGCGCAGCGGCTACAAGGCCCGGGTCACGGCCGGCTTGCACATCAGCGGCCCCGACGGCTCCGCCGTGCAGGTGCTGCGCCGCTCGAGCTGCCACACCATCTCTGATCAAGGACTCCAGGACATCGGCGTCTACCAGCACGGCGCGGAGAGTTGGCTGCTGCTGGCCGCGGCGTACACCACACCGAGCCGCAGCGAGGCTCCGCTGCTGCAGGCTCGGGTGCTGGACCTCGTCAATCAAGTTCGCGCGCGCGGCACTCGCTGCGGCGAGCGCACCTTTGCGCCGGCACCGCCCGTCAAGCTTTCTGCCACGCTGGCCGGCGTCGCCCTCGGTCATGCCAACGACATGGCCGACCACGATTATTTCGAGCACCAAGACTTGGGCGGCCACACGCCCGCCGATCGCGTACGCGCGGCCGGCTATCGCGAGAAGCTGGTCGGCGAAAACATTGCGTATGGCCCGCAGACCGCCGACGAGGTGGTGCGGGGCTGGCTCGACAGCCCGGGCCACTGCGAAAACATCATGGACGCGCGCTTCGCGGAAATGGGTGTGGCGTTCGCCGCGGGTCAGGTGACGAAACACGGGCTGTATTGGGTGCAGGTGTTGGCGGAGAGGGGGTGAAGGAGCGCAAGGCGGCAACGGAAGAATAAAGGCGCAGTTGCCGCCTTGCGCTCCCTCACCCCCCGCGATGACTCTTCGGCACCGTGAAGTGACGGGCCAGCGTCCGGCCGGGCGGGATAGGGCATAGCGAGTCAACTGTGCCTTTCCGTTGACTCGCTACGCCCTATCCCGCCAGGCACCCGTCACTTCAAGTTGAGCCGGTCCATCCATTGCACCAATTCGCGTTCGTTCTCGTTGCCGTTGGCATAGGCGTCGCGCATGGCGGCGTGCGATTCCGGCCGATGCTGGTTGAGTTTCAGCTTGCACTGGATCTCCGTGACCTTGAGTTCGAAGGCCACGATCCCGGCCATCATGGTCGTGACGTAGTGTTCGTCCAACGAGCGCCACTGTCGCAGGTAATCAGGGTCATAGTCCTCGATCATTTTCACGATCATGCCGTCCGTTGCATCACATCCCTCGATGAGCCGTACCGTTGTCCGGCATTCCACCGCCAGATAATTCCAGGTGGGAACGCGCTTTTTGTCCGGATAGACCCGCGGCGACATATAGGCATGCGGGCCGAGAAAGCTGACGACGGCGGTACCCCGGTCACGCAAGTAACGCCAGTGAGGATTGGCCTTGGCGACATGCCCGAACAGCACGAGTTGCGGAGCCGGTGATTCCGCGCTGTTGGCCTCGACATGCAGCGGCAGATACGTGATGTACGGCCAGCCGTCATCGTCGTTGGCGATCAACGTCGCGAACGAATGCGCCTTCATCAGATCGATGGCGTCGCTCAATTCCCGGCTGTTGAATTGCGTGGGTATGTACACGGGATCGCAAACCAGTCCTAACCGCCGGCGCCCGCCACCGCGCAGGACGAATCCATGAGAAGCTCTCCCGTGGGGCCCGTGCCGGTCAGCAAAATGAAGCCGGCGCCGCTCTTGAATTGCATGCCGGCGACCACGACCGTGTAATCGCCGAGATGGTGGCGCGCCTCGGGGCTCAGTTTCGCCACCAAATCGAAAGGACTGGCACCATCCAGACTCACCGCCTCGATGCGCATCGCCTGATAGGTCGACCCCGCGACATCGATCGGCGTCCAGGACTCCCCGACGTGCTCGGCCGCGGTGCGCAGCGAAGCGACCACATCCTGCCGCAGGCAATCGATGTGAATGTGGAATTGATCCTGGGTGCGTGAATGGACATTGTTCACCGCCAATCCGATGGCGGTGCGCACGACGGGGTGGCCGACGAACTTCGTGATGACATCGCGTGCGCGCCACGCCTCGGCGAAATAATTCGGCAGATCCGGATCGAGCAATTCATCGCTGTCCATTCCGCGCATCGTTTGCGTCGGAATCAAGAGATAATGTGCGGCGCCTTTGCGATCCGGCAATATCGCGTATCCGGAACTGTCGGTCTTTGCATCGGCAAGAAACACTCGTTCGCAGGGTGCCGGGTCTTGATGCTGCGTCCAGTTGAGGACGCACTGGTTTTGCACGATTTGGCGCAGCGCGTCCCGGCCAGGATCGGATGGATCGTCGGATTTGCCGGATTTCGGCGAGGAACCATGAGGTGCGCTGACGCATACCGAAGACAGCACCGCCGCGGCGGCGATCGCCATAACGATCATTCTTGCTTTCGTATTCACCGGATCCCGTTTGATTACGCGCCGAGTTTGCGGCGCGTGCTGCATTTTATCAGGATGAGGAGCCTACCGGTCCAACTCCTCGTAATGGCGGAAGATGCCGTCGGTGCTGAACCCGGCACGCCGCGGCGAGGCAAGGTAGGCCGCGATCCGCGGTCTTTCTTGAATTCGCGCGTGCAGGGAATACAGCTTGCGATAACGGCGCGCCGCGCGGCTCATGGCGCGCGGAAAGGCATAACGCAGTCCAGCCACGATCTGGAACAGCGACAAATCGACGTAGGTTAACCTGGCGCCGGCCGCATAACGGTGGCCACGCGAGTTGCGCGCCAGGATGGACTCGAAATAGCCGAGGAATTTTGGCAGCCGATTGGCGAGTAGATCCGCCGTACGCCGCCGCGCCTCCTGCTCTTGATCATGATAATAAAGACCGGACGCTATCGGATGATGGCCGTCGTGCACTTCCGCGACGAAATCCATCACCGTCAGCTGCAGTCCCTGGACCCAATACCGACCCGCCTCGTCCAGCGGAGCCAGACCGTGGCGGCCGCCCAGAAACTGCAGGATATTGGCGGTTTGAGCGATGAGCAACCGGCCCGCCTTGAGAAAGGGAGGGGCGAATGGCGGCTTGTCATTCTTGCGCTCACCCAGCAACCGCACCAGTGCCCGGACGCCGGCCCCCTTGCCTGCCTGCCGCGCGACGTCCCGGTAGGGTGCCCCAGCTTCCTCCAGCGCGAGCCTCACGAACTCGCCCCGCCCCGGGATCGTCGGCCAATAATAAAGCTCGTATTTCATCGGAACTCCTCGGTCGGTCGCGGGGCCAAATTGTTATCCTATGCGCTGCGATGCGCCATCTGAAGAGCCGCCAACATGCTTTCTAACGCCGCCGACATGCTTTCCAAACACGGGCAATTGGTGGAATGATGATGCGTATGTCAGAAAAGGACTTCACATGAGCGTGACACAGCCCATCGGCGCTGATCCGCCGGGCGGCGGCGAGGACGAAGTCAAGCGGCAGCTTGATGCGGTGGCAAGCGGGCAATGCGATGCCATCACGTTCCTGAACGCGGTGAAGGAACGGTTCCGATTCGAGCCGGACGAAAATTGGGAAGTCCTGTCGATGCTGGATCAGTACTACCGGCGCGGCAAGATTCCGCTCGATGTATTTCGCGCGATCAAGAATGGCGTTGCGGAATACATTCTGGGTCCGCAAGTCGCGACGCCGGCCGTGCATCCGGTGGTGGCTGCCGCACCCGCGGCAATACCGGTACCTCCCGCGGTCCCGACACTCGTACCGGTACCTGCCACGGTCCCGACACTGGTACCGGCGCCGACTTTTACCGGGACTTCGCCGGGCCCCTCCATGGCGGCGACAGCGGCGGCTGCAACCAAGACGCAAAGCCCGCAGCGAAGGGAGGTTGGAGTCGGCGATGTGCTGCGGGATCGTTATCGCATCGAGGCGATCGTGGCGCACGGCGGCTCTGGCACCGTCTTGGAGGTCAGCGACGCCAATCGTTTGAACCTGCCGGCGATCGGCAAGCGTCTCGCCGTCAAGGTGCCGCGCATCCCGGACCCGCGCGGAAATTTTCACAGTCAACTGCGGCACGAATTTCATCAACTGCAGCATCTGTCGCATCCGAACATCGTGCGTGTCTTCGACTTCGATCGCGACGCAGGGCTTTCGTTCTTCACGATGGAGATGCTCCATGGGGTGCATCTCACACAGGTTCTACAAACGAAGAATGGCCGCGCATTGCCGCGCGCGCATGCCTTGGCGATCATCCGCGACCTCGCCTCCGCACTTGCCTATGCTCATGGCCGCGGCGTGGTGCACGGTGACGTCAATCCACAAAACGTCTTCATCACCATGGCTGGGGAGGTTCGACTGCTCGGTTTCGGGGCGGCACATAAATTGTCCGCTGCCGTGCCGACGCCCGAATTCGAGCGCGCCACCGCGGCGTCCGACACGCATCGATATGCCAGCTGCGAGGTGTTCGAGGGCAACCGCCCCGACGCCCAAGATGACATCTACTCCCTGAGCTGCGTTTCCTACTTGATGCTCAAGGGCGAGCACCCGTACGCAGGGTCCACCTCCATAGAGGCGCGCGCCAGCCATTTGCGGCCGCGACGGCCCGCGGGCTTGAGCTACCAGCAATGGCGCATGCTGCGCGCGGGACTGCGCACGGACGCGAAGAAGCGGCCGGCCTCCGTGCAGGAATGGATTGACGCCATGGAACTGGGCGGCACCGCGCAGCGCGTACCGCCCGCGAATGAGTTGACCGAAGCACCCGGCGACAAGCCGCGCCGGCTCCACCTCCTCGCTGCGGTGGCCGCCATCGCCGCCCTGATCGGGGTTGGCTACTGGTTCAGCATGTCGGGCGACTCGCCGGCATTCCCGCCGCTGGTCAACGAACCCGCCGCCGAAAATTCGGCACCACCGCCCGGAGTTCCGGCGGTCAGTGCTGCGCCGCCGACAGCGGCCACATCTCAACGGCCCTCGCCGGCACCGGCACCATCCGTGGTTGCAAAACCGGCACCGTTGACACCGCACCCAGCCGCGACAGCCGCCACCGCGCTGCCGGCGCCCGCGGCGCCCGCGGTGCTTGCGGCGCATGCGCCTGCGACGCCCATCACCGCAACCGAAGCCCGCGCGGCAAGCGGCCCTGCGCGCATCGAGATGGTGAGCGACACGCTGGACGTCTTGCCCACCGATACCGCAGTTCACGTGACCGTGCGCCGCAAGGGCAGCTTGCGCGGGGCCGCCAGCTTCACGTGGTGGACCGAATCAGGCACGGCGAAACCCGGCACCGACTTCTCGCCGGTGCTGCCGCACGTGCAACAAATGCAGGATGGCGAATCGAGCGCGGTGCTGACGGTACCCTTGCTACCGACCCTGCGCGCCCAGCCGAAGGGCTTTTATGTCGGCATCGAATCGAGCGACGGCGGCGCGCAAATCGGGGCGCGTAACTTGACGCAGGTCACCCTGCCGCCGACCGATTAGGCGGGCAATTTCTCGCCGCGAGTTTCCAGGCACATCGGCAACAGCAGCAACCCCAGCACGAATGCGCCCGCCGTGAGGGCCACCGGCACGCCCACGCTGCCATAGGCGTGCACACCTGCCCCGATCAGGAAGTTCACCCCGGCGCCGATGAAACGCCCGAAGGACGTGACGAATGCGAACGCGCTGGCGCGGATGGCAGTCGGGTATTGTTCGGGCAGCCACAGGTTGTACATGGCGAAGTTGCCGCCAAATAGCCCCAGAAAGAACAGGCTTGCAATGAATATGTTCAATCCGGCGGGAACATAGAACGCCCAGCCGAAACTCACGACGATGCAGATTGCCATGCCGAGGAAATAAATTGCGTGGGTCGCGCGTCTCCCCAAAAGGTCCGCCAGCGGCGGCACGGCCAGACAGCCGAGAATGGTACCGACCGACAATAACCCCGTGCCGAAGGAAGCCAGCCGGGTAGCCTCCTTCGCCGTGTGGCCGGCGCTCTTCGCCAATGTCACGATCGCGGAAGGCTCGTACACAACGGCCGCCCATAAACCGATGATCGACACGGTGACCAGACCGGCATTCAGGATGGTGCGGCGCAAGTACGGCGCGGCGAAGATATCCCGCAGGGGGTTGCGGGCAGGTCGCGCAGCGTGCGAGCGCGCGGCCTGCACCCATCTTTCCGACTCGTTCACCTTCCACAGCATGTACAGCGACACCAGCACGGGTGCTCCGCCGCACAGAAACATGGCCCGCCAGCCGAAGCTTGCGCCGACCGTGTAGTTGAGGGCTGCCGCCAGGAAAAATCCCGCGTAGTAGCCGGTGCCAAGATAACCGGCGCCCATTTTTCGGCGCGACTCCGGCCACATCTCAGCCACGTACGTGCCCGCCACGGCCCACTCGCCGCCGATGCCGACGCCCGCAAGGAAACGAAACACACCCAGCTGCCAAACGGTTTGCGAGAGCGCGGCGGCGGCCGTGAACACCGCGTAGCAGGCGACGGCCGCAGCCAGCGTGCGCGATCTGCCCCAGCGGTCGGCGATCGGACCCCAGATCAGAGAACTGCCCCACCCTGCGAGAAACACGGCGAACAACACCGACCCAGCCAGAACCACGTGGCTTGGGCTCCCGTCCATACCCGACTTCGGCAGCAACTCGGCGAGCGCCGGCGCCAACACCAGGGCGAAAATGAAGGAGTCCATGCCATCCAACGTCCAGCCAACCCAGGCCGCCCAGAAGCCACGCGTCTGCGCCGGCGTCAGCCGTACCCGCTCGACTGCCGCGACCTCGAGCGCCGGTCGGACCGTTCCATTCATGATGAGTGGGCGCCGTCAGCCGTCGCCGTACAGATTTGCAAATCTTTTTCGTAGCTCATTTTTTTGTACCTTCCCCATGGTGTTTCTCGGCAACTCTTCGATCAGAAACACGCGCTTCGGCACCTTGTAGCGCGCCAGGCGCGGCTGGACGGCGCTCAGGATGTCCTGTTCGGACAATGAAGACCCGCTCTTCGCAACCACCACCGCGGTGACGCCTTCGCCAAAGTCAGGATGCGGCACTCCGAAAACCGCGCTCTCCAACACGCCTGCCACCGCGTCCAGCTCCGCTTCCACCTCCTTCGGGTAGACATTGTAGCCGCCGCTGATGACCAGATCCTTGGCGCGACCGACGATGTGCACGTAACCGCTCGCATCGATGCGCCCGAGATCGCCGGTCGTGAACCAGCCATCGTCGGTGAACTCGCTGCGTGTTTTCGCCTCATCCATCCAATACCCGGCAAACACGTTCGGTCCTTTCACTTCCAGCGTGCCGATATCGCCTTCCGGGTTGGGCGCCACGCGAATCGAGGTACCCGGAACGGGTGGGCCGACCGAACCCGGCAGCCGTTCCCCCAGATACGGATTGGAAGCGTTGATCAACGTCTCGCTCATGCCATAGCGCTCGAGAATCACATGCCCGGTGCGCTGACGAAATTCCTCGTGTGTTTCCATCGGCAGCGGCGCCGAGCCCGATACGAACAGACGCATGCCGGCAGTGCTCTCGCGGTTCAATGCACGGTGATGCAGCAACCGCGTGTAATGGGTGGGCACACCCATGAAAACGGTGGCTCCATGCATGTTCTCCAGCGTGCTCGCGGCGTCGAACTTGGCGATGAACAGCACGCTCGACGCCGACGCCAGTGACGTATTGATGGCAACGAAAAGGCCGTGGATATGGAAGAGAGGCAGCACGTGCAGCAGTACATCATTGCAGGAAAAATGCCAGGCGGAGGCCAGCACCGCGGCGTTGGACGCGAGATTGGCGCGCGTCAGCATGGCGCCCTTCGAGCGCCCTGTCGTGCCCGAGGTGTAGATGATCGAAGCCAGCGCATCAGGATCGGGGTCATACGCCTGACTTGGGCTCACCTGTGCGCGCCGCGCAAGTTCGGTCAAGGAGCCTTCTCCGGAAGCGTTCAAGTCCTCCACGTGCTGAATGCCGGCGGCGCTTGCCACCGGTTCGACCACCCCACGACGCGCCGGGTCGATCACGGCGAGTCGCGGCCTCGAGTCCTTCAAGAAATGCTCCACCTCATTCGGCGTGTTCGCCGTATTGATGGGTACGAACACCGCGCCCATCTTCAAACACGCGATGTAGAGCAGCACCGCTTCGACGCACTTCTCCACCTGCACCGCAACTCGATCCCCCACGCCGACGCCCAATCGCTCGAGTGTCGCGGCATACCGGGCCGAGTGTTCGGCGAGCGCGCCATAGGTCAACTCGCGGCCCTCGGGAGTTCGAAGGAATAGCTGCTGCGGTTGCGTGCGGGCCGCCGCCTCGACCCAACGCGTGAGATCCTGCTGTTCCGGCATCAGCGTACTGGCTCCATGCGCTCGATGATGCCACAGGGCCGGCGCGGTCGTCAGGCGGCGCGCGAACTCACATGCTCCAACAGCTCGCCGCTCAGCTCCGCGCCTTTGAGGATTTCGAGCGCTTCGCCGGCCCCGACGACATGTTGCGATTCGAGCAACGACAACGTTCCCAGCAGCTCGCCGATGCACAACGCGCGAGCCAGGGGCTCGCTCGATGATTGCTCGAGTGCGGCCGAGAGACGCGATGAAGTTTCCCAGTTTTGCGCGATACGCGGCGCCATTTTCGCGCCCAACTCGCAGGTCAAGGCAACGCATAACGCCGCATTGGGGGTGACGCCGGGAAACCTGGCATACGCATCCAACGTAGCCCCGTAGACCACCAAGGGACCGAGCGCACTCAGCAGAATCGCCAGCTGCGCCTCGAAGCGGAACTCGGCATGCACCTGCACCGAGTACGCTTCGGCGGCGCGCGCCGCGCGCTCGGTCCGCTCCCACAGCATGCGCGGAAAGCGCGGGAAATTGCTGCGCGATGCGCGAAACACCGGCTGCATCATTGCGACCGCCACCAAACCGCGCAATTCATCCACACCCATGACCACGATGGCGCGCTGGATGGTTTCGATCGGTTGTGCCGAGGTCTTGAAGCGGCTCGAGTTTGCCAGCTTCAGGACGTCGGCCGTGAGCACGGGATCGTGCGCAATGATGCGCGACAACCGCGGCGCCGCAGCGCGCGGGTCCTCGAGGACCCGAATCAACTGCGGCATCAACGTCGGGCGACGCGGGAGGAATTTTGCATCCAATCCATCGCTGTCCAACGCGCGGGACACCTGATCTCTGACCTCGACGTCGGCCGGCGCAAGCGCCGCCATCGGCACTGGCGCCGCGAACGCCAGCCGCCACAGCCGCTCCGTGAGCACGGCATTTGCCGCGCGGACTTTTTCCACATCGACGTCGTGGGGAGCCGGCGCCGCAGCCGACTTCTCGATCACGCGCGCCGTATCGTTGCCAGGCGTCGAAGGCTGATCCCCGGGGTTCACGGCCCGCGGCTGTCGCCGCAGCCATCGGTACGCCGACCAAAGTGCCAGACCACTCAGGACGGCCAAGGAGATCATGATCAGCAGCATGCAACGCGCACCATGTAAAGCGTACGCGAGTGCCTCGCGTCCGATCAATTGTCGGCGTCGGGTGAAATTACTTTAATTTCAATAGTGTGGGGGCCGTTCTTGGTCCATACGGAGTGCCATGTCATCTGCCTGCACGGCGTTCAAGCGCTCCTTCAGCCCATTGACCTGCGCACGCAGCGCATCGATCTCGAGATGCTGGCGAAAAACAACGTCGCTCAACTCAACGGTGGTGCGTTCGAGATAGGCGATCTTCGTCTCTATCTGTTCGAGTGCGGTTTGCATGCTTGCTCAATCCTCGAATATGCGGCTGTAGCGACGAGTATCCTGCATGCTGAGCGCCGCTGCGAGACTCACTGCACAGGTCAACGATGCATATACGTAGAAGCCGCGGCGCTGACGGACGTGTAACAAGATTGGGTGAGAACACCGGCGAGCACCAGCAAGAACGCGCTTACCGAGGACCGGGTGCTCGCCAACGTATTCATCAGCGGATAGGTGATGAGCGCGCCGGCGGCATCCATCCGCAGGAAGGATTGCGACTCTTGCATCCGGCATCGCAGCCGGTAACCGACGCTTGCCAGGGCATTGCCATGCCGGATTATGTCACACCTTAAAAAAACCCAGTGTTTGCGCTATCGTGGCACATCATGAAAAAGAATAGTCCGCGGCGAATACTCACCATCGATGTCGGCGGCAGTCACGTCAAGACACGACTCTCCGGACGCCGCGATATGCGCCAATTCGACTCAGGTCCCAAATTGACGCCGCGCCAACTGGTGACCCGCGTGCATGAATTGAACGGCGATTTGCGATTCGATGCCGTTACCATCGGCTATCCCGGCGTGGTGGTTCACGGCAAGATCATGGCGGAGCCCTACAATCTCGGGCGCGGTTGGGTGGGATTCGATTTCCGCAAGGCATTCGGTCGTCCCACGCACATCATGAACGACGCGGCGATGCAGGCTTTGGGCAGCTACGAAGGCGGGCGCATGCTGTTCCTGGGACTCGGGACAGGTCTGGGATCCACGCTGATCGTCGATGGCGTGATTGCACCGATGGAGTTGGCACATCTGCCCTATAAACGCGGGCGGACCTACGAGGATTACCTCGGCGACCGTGGCAGGCGCCGCTTGGGGCCGAAAAAATGGCGCCGTGCCGTGCTGGAAGTAGTCGATAGGCTGCGCATCGCGCTCGAGGCCGACTACATTGTCCTCGGCGGCGGCAACGCCAGGAAACTCAAAAAACTCCCCAAGACCGCCCGCCTTGGAAACAACGACTTCGCGTTCCTGGGTGGCTTTCGCGTTTGGCGCTCGAACTCGTTGCGTGCCTGACGCGAGCGGCGGCCAGCGTAAGCTTGCTTGCCTCAATCCTTCCGGTACTTGAAGAGGCCGCTCGATTTTGCGATCAGCCGGTCATCTTGGTCGCGGATTTCACCCTCGCAAAAAGCCATGGACTTGGAGCGGTGATAAGCGCGACCGGTTGCCTCCAGCCGTGACCTCTCGTTGGCGGGCTGCAGGAACGAGATTTGCATTTCTATCGTCACGCCGCCGCCGCCCTCAGGGAAAAATGTGCGGCCCGCCACCGCCATCACCACATCGAGCATGGACATCAATACACCGCCGTGCGCCACGGCCCAGCTGTTCAAATGTCGCGGTTGAAGATCGAGCGCAATCCGGGCTATACCCTCGCCGGCGCTGATGAACTCGACGCCGAGCTGTTCAATGAAGGGAACATTTGGCCGAAAGGCGGACGGTTGGTTCACGCGAAACCGTAACTCGCGGCGGCGCCGGCTGTCAATGCGGCAAACTTGCGGCAGATTGGCGCGTGGGTTGCTGGCACAATGACTTCGGGATGATGACGAACGCTGCACCTGTCTTGCGCGTCGCCGGCGGTTTTCTGGCGGGGTTGCTCGTGGTACTGCCTGCCGCGTGGGGCACGGTTGCAATCTGGTATCAGGCGCCCGGCGGGCAGACGTTCAAGATCTTGAGCGTGCTTATCTGGACCGCCTTCAGCGTCGGAATGTTGGCGTGCATATGGCAGGGCCGCACTTTTCTGGCGCTTGCCTCGTTCGCCCTTGCCTTCGCCGCGCTGCTGCTGTGGTGGAATCAAATCCCGCCGACGAACGATCGTGCCTGGGCCGACGATGTGGCCCGCCAGCTCTCGGGCACCGTCGTTGGGAGTGAGGTGACTTTGCACAACGTCAGAAATTTCGACTGGCGCGGCAAGGATGATTTCACGCAGCGCTGGGAGACCCGCATCTACGATCTGGATCGCCTCACATCGGTCGACATGATCATGTCGTACTGGAGGGGGCCGGCGATTGCGCACATGCTGGTGTCTTTCGGCTTCGACGACGCGACCCATGTGGTCTTCTCGGTGGAAATACGCCGTGAGAAGGGTGAGGCTTTTTCCGAGCTCGGCGGATTCTTCAAGCAATTCGAGCTCAGCATCATCGCCGCCGACGAAGACGACATCATCAGGGTGCGTACCAACATCCGCGGCGAGGACGCTTACCTGTACCGGATAGAGCTGCCTCGGGCCGCGATGCGTTCTTTGTTCATAGGCTATGTCAATCAAGCCAACGAGCTGCTCACGACGCCGCGCTTCTACAACACCATCACCGTCAATTGCACCACGCTGGTGTATCACATGATGAAGCGCATCGTCGGGTACCTGCCCTTCGACTATCGCGTCATATTCACCGGATATCTGCCCGAATACGTCTACAAGGTGGGCGGGCTGGATCGCAGATATCCGATGGCAGAGCTGCGTGAGCGCGGGCGTATCACCGGGCGCGCCAAGCTCTCAGACCGCAGCAGCACCTTATCCGCCGACATTCGCCGCGGCATCCCGGAACTGCCGCCCGCGCCGTAGACTGAAAACTCGCGCCGGCGTCGGAGTCGCGAAGTTTGCATTTGAATCAGTGCAGCGGCCGGAATCCATAATGGGAGAAGGTGATATCACCCGCGGGACCTCGTATGAAGGCGACGAATTTCGCGGCCTCCGCGTTCGCGGATTTCGTCAGAGCAACGGGGTACACGATGGGCGAATGGCTCCCGGCCGGAAAGGTGTCGACCAGGCGTACCTTTTTGTCGACCAGCGCATCGGTTTCGTAAACGATGCCCAACGGCGTTTCGCCGCGGTCCACGAACGCCAGCGCCGAGCGCACACTGTCGGCGCGAACGATGCGGTCCGCCACCGCATTCCACACGCCGAGCCGGGTCAATGCCTCCTTCGCATAGCGCCCCACCGGCACCGAGTCCGGATCTCCGGTCGCCAGGCGCCCCGTACCCAGCGTGGCCGCCAAAGGAAAATTCGCGGCGATTTTCAACTGCACCTTGCTGTCGAGCGGCGCAATCAGCACCAGGCGGTTGCCGAGCGTATCGTGACGCGTGGGCCGTTGAATCAAATTGCGTTCCTGCAGATAGTCCATCCAATCGCTGTCGGCGGAGAAAAACACGTCCGCCGGTACACCGTTTTCGATCTGCTTGGCAAGCGCCGAACTGGCCGCGAAGGAGAAACGCACGGGAATGGAGGTCTGTTTGGTGAACTCATCGCCCAAATCCTGCAGCGCATTGGTCAATGACGCCGCCCCGAAAACGGTGATGCCGCCGCCGGACTCGGCCGCATCGACAGGCGCGCTGCACAAGGGCAGCGCAGCCGCGAGACAGATCGTGAGCAACCATTCCCGCGTGGCGCGCACGACGGCCGCCCTCAATTTCGTGCCAGCACGGGTTGGCCGCGGTACAACTCGGGGAAGGTATTCCTGAAGTTTTCGATCTTGGGCAGGTCGTATATCGCTATGTAAGGCTGCGTAGGATTGTGGACCAGGTAATCCTGGTGATAGTCCTCGGCGGGGTAGAATCCACGCAATGCATCCACGCGTGTGACGATGGGCCGCGGGAAGGCATGCGCCCGGTCCAATTGGGCGATGTAGGACTGCGCGATGTTCTTTTGGGAGTCATCTTCGTAGAAGATCGCGGAGCGATACTGCGTACCGACATCGGGACCTTGACGATTCAGCTGCGTCGGATCGTGCACCACGGAGAACGCTATCTGCAGAATCTGGCCATAGGAAATGATGGCCGGGTCGAACGTAATCTTGACCGATTCTGCGTGCCCGGTATCTCCCGAGCTCACCGTTTCATATTGCGCGGTGGCTCGCTCGCCGCCGGCATAGCCGGCCACCACGCGCTGCACCCCGCGCACGTGCTCGAACACCCCTTGCACACCCCAGAAGCAGCCACCTGAGATCACGGCGGTCTGCGCAGGCCCGGGGGTTTTGGGATTGTCGACTGCGGGGGCAGCAATGACCACAGGCGCTTCGGCCGCAAGGAGGGGGGAGCGCCATAAAAACGCGCCAATCGAAGCAGCGCCGACCAATGCGATGAGGCCGACGGTTGATCCAAAGTTTCTGCTGGGCATACCTATTCCTTATTCGATGAGTCTCTCATCGAAATAGACCGGGATGAGGGCAGAATGATTGCAAGCCCTCCGCCGGAAGGCAACACTGTCCCGGGCTGCCGCAGCGCCCGACGCAGATTGGCGGTACTGCTAGGCGCCGGCGATGACGTTGATTCCGGGGGCCGCGGCCATCGCAGCGTGCACTGCCAAACCCTGACCCTGTATGAGCATGGAGTCCGCATGGATGAGCGGCGACTGCGGACGCGCCTTCAGCAGTCGCGCATACAACTTCAGGTAGTTTTGCGCCATATGCTGTGCCGTGAACCGGCGGTCGAATTCGGCGCGAATCCGGTTGCGGTCCAAAGCGCGGATGTTGCGCAGCGCATCGCTAGCCTCCGACTCGCTGCCCACGATGAAGCCGGTGACGCCGTCCTCCAGCACCTCGGGTACCGAGCCATTGTTGAATGCGATCACCGGGGTGCCGCAAGCCATGGCTTCGATCATGACCAGACCAAAGGGCTCCCGCCACGCGATCGGGAACAGCAGCGCAGCAGCATTGCCCAGGAACCCGCTCTTCTGGTGCTCTGCAATCTCGCCGATGAACTCCACGTCTGCGCCTGCAAGCAACGGTTCGATCTTGGTCTTGAAATACTCCTGGTCAACCTTGTCCACCTTCGCCGCGATCTTCAGCGGCATGCGCGCCTGGGCGGCAATGCGAATCGCGGCATCCGGTGCCTTCTCGGGCGAGATCCTGCCGAGAAACGCCAGGTAGTTGCCGCCCGGCCCCTTCTTGAGAAGATTCTGCGGTAGTCCGTGGTGGATGGTGCCGACGTAATTGGCATGCGGCAGCGGTTGTCGCTGCGCGTCCGAGATCGAAACCACGGCCATTTCGTCGTACACATCGTACAGAGGACCGAGTTCGGGCATATCCAGACGACCGTGCAGCGTCGTCACGGCCGGGGCGCCGATCTGCCGCAGCGACGCGAAGCCAAAGTAATCCAGGTGCGAATGGATGACGTCGAACTCATGCGCGCGACGCGTGACGTTCTCCAGCTGCATGAACACCGGCGCCAAATAATCATGCACGGTCGGGTCGAGCCTGAGGGCTCGCGGCCAGATCGGGGCAAGTTTCGCCTTCGTGCCGCTGTCGCCAGAGGCAAACAGCGTCACCTCATGTCCGAGTTCCACCAATGCATCTGTCAGATACGCCACTACACGCTCGGTCCCACCGTAAAATTTTGGTGGCACGGCTTCCATGAGCGGTGCAACTTGCGCAATCTTCATGCCTAATCTCCGGATGGGTTTGCAAAGCGGGAAACCGTATGAGGAAAATAGGCCGAATCCCTTCAACTATATAGCTCGCGCGAGGAACGTAATGTCATCGGATTACTCTTACGCTGTCTGGTTCAACTTGAGTCAAGCGAGTCACGGATGCCTGTGAATTCATCCCTAAATCTGCAAGCCCGCACCGGCACCGACGGTGCGAAGGTGTCGGACGACATACCGGCCCAATACCGGATCGCAGCCAGCGCGACGGCGCAGGAGCGGCCCACTCGCACACTGAAGCACGCCGACACGTTCGCAGTCTTCGATCATCGCGGCGACATCGGCAGCGAGCCGGGAAGTTCGGAAGGACTGTATCACCGCGACACGCGCATCCTGTCAAAGCTCACGCTGCTCTTGGAAGAGGCGCGGCCGCTGCTGCTCAGCTCCACCATCCAGGACGACAACACCTCGTTCAGCGCCGATCTCAGCAATCCCGATCTCTTGATCGGCGATGTGGTCGCATTGCGCCGCGAGCAGATTCATCTGCATCGGTTGCGGTTTCTTTGGGATGGTGCGTGCTACGAGCGGCTGCTGGTGCGCAACTTCAGCGACCAGGAGCTGTGCGTGCGCCTTGCGATCTGCTTCGACGCGGATTTTGCAGACCTGTTCGAAGTGCGCGGCGAACATCGCCCCAAACGCGGCTGTTCGACGGCGGAGCGCGTCAGCGATACGAGGGTCGTCCTCAGCTACGGGGGCCTGGATTCGATTGAACGCGTCACGACGCTGGAGTTTTCTCCCGCGCCGCAAAGCTTGACCACGAAGCGCGCCGGGCTGGAGGTGTCGCTGAAGCCGCATCAAGTGCGCCGCATTTTTATCCGCGCGGGCGTGGCCGGTGCTACGGCACCCGGCGCGACGTCACCCGGTACAGCGGCATCGGGTGCCGCTGACGCGACCTGGGGCGGCCGCCTGTTCTACAAAAAAATGCGCACGGCGCGGCATGCGCTGCGCGAGTCGAGCGGTCGCGCCGCCAGCGTCGCCAGCTCCAACACGGTTTTCAATGAAGTCGCGAGGCGCGCCGTCGCCGATCTGTACATGTTGGTCACCGAGACGCCGCTTGGACCGTATCCTTACGCCGGCACTCCGTGGTTCAGCACGCCTTTCGGCCGCGACGGTATCATCACCGCGCTCATGACGCTGTGGACCGACCCCAGCATCGCCAAGGGCGTGTTGAAGTTCCTCGCAGCAACACAAGCGACAGCGGTCGAACCTGAACGCGACGCCGAACCGGGGAAAATCCTGCACGAGATGCGCCACGGCGAAATGGCCAATTTGCGCGAGGTGCCGTTCGGACGGTATTACGGCAGCGTCGATTCGACGCCTCTGTTCGTGTTGCTGCTCGGCGAGTACTACGCGCGCACCGGCGATTTGGACACGGTTCGCTCGCTCTGGCCGAACATGCAGGCGGCTCTGAATTGGATTGACTCCTACGGTGATCGGGACGGCGATGGTTTCGTCGAGTACTACCGCCAAACGAACTCGGGTCTCTCCAATCAAGGTTGGAAAGATTCTCAAGATGCCGTATTCCACAGCAACGGCGAGTACGCGCAGGGACCGATCGCATTGTGCGAAGTACAAGCCTATGTGTATGGCGCCAAACGTCATGCCGCGCTGCTTGCGTCTGCACAAGGATTGGAGGATCAGGCGAAGCAGCTGCAGGAGCAAGCGGAAACACTGCGCAAGGCATTCGAGCAGAAATTCTGGTGCGAGGATTTGTCCGTATACGCGATTGCGCTGGACGGGGCCAAGCAGCCCTGCCGCGTCGTCTCGTCGAACTCAGGCCAGGTGTTGCTCACGGGTATCGCCGATCCCGCCCGGGCGAGCCGCGTCGCCGACACCCTTCTGGGTCCTTCCTGCTTCAGCGGCTGGGGCATACGCACGCTGGGACTGTCGCAGGCGCATTACAACCCGATGTCGTATCACAACGGCTCGGTGTGGCCGCACGACAACGGATTGATCGCGCTGGGCTTGGCGCGCTACGGTCACAAGCGGGCCACGGCGCAAATATTCACGGCCTTGTTCGACGCCGCATCCTATATGGATCTGCGCCGGCTGCCGGAATTGTTTTGTGGATTTCTGCGCCGCCAGCACAACGGCCCGACGCAGTATCCGGTGGCCTGTTCACCTCAAGCCTGGGCCAGCGTCACCGTCCTCGCCCTGCTGCAGGCGTGCCTGGGGCTCGAACTGAAGGACGCCGAAGGCGAGATCGCATTCTACCGGCCGATCCTGCCCGAATTCATCGATCACCTGCATCTTCGCAATTTGCGCTTGAGCCGCGGCTCTGCCGATGTGCTGCTGCAGCGTCATGGCGCAGACGTCGCGGTCACGCAAACGCGCCGTGACGGCACGGCGTCGGTCGTCGTGCGCTATTGAGGGTCCTCGGCGTCGCGCGACGGCCGCGTTTCCGGCATGGCGAACAGGACCAGCAAAACCGCCAGCAACCCGACCGCACTGAGCGCGAAGAAAGCCACGCGCAGACCGTAATGATCGGCCAGCCAGCCGGCGGCGGGCGTGCTCAGCGTACCCCCGATGCCGACTCCAAAACCGATCAGGCCCAAGGAGAGGTTGAAGTGCCGAGTGCGCCCCGCAACGTCGCTGACGATGAGCGGCATCATGACCCCGAAACAAGCGCCGCCGATGCCGTCGAGCGCCTGTACGGCGATCACGACGGCGGGATTCGATGACCAGGCGAACACCAACGCGCGCAGCGGCAGGGCCGCGAATCCCAGCAACAGCACGCTGCGTCGGCCGCGAGAATCGGCCATGCGACCGGCCGCCGGCGACGCAAGCGCCACGATGATTTGCGGCAAGACGATACACGCCGCAATCAACAGACTCGGATTGCCCACCTTCGCCGTCATTTTGCCGCTCATCAACATCAACATCGGCGCGTTCGCAAAGGTAAATAGCATTGCGCACCCGCAAAAAATCAGCAGGCGCCGGTCCGACAGCACCTTGAAGAATTGTCCGCGTGCGGTCCCCGATGGGACTTTGCCGGGGACGGCGATCGCAACGCGACGCAGCGGCAGCAGCGCTGCAAGCGCCGGCACCGTCAGCGCCGCAGTAAGATAAAAAACAGCCCTCTCTGAAACGTACTGACCGCAAGCGCCCATCAGCGCCGCACCCAGGCCGTTGCCGATGGCCGCGTAGCGTGCATTGCGACCCAGGCGCACGCCCATGCCAAAGCGGCCTGCGAGCACCAAGCTCATCGCCGCGGTGGCCGGCCCCAACGTGCAGCTCGACAAGCCATGCAAAATCTCCGCCAGGTACACGAACAGAGGAATCGGATGAATGGCGAACATGAGCGCACATGCGGTGAACGCCAGCACGCTGAACGCTGCCACGCGTGTTTTGTTCGGCATCGCATCGACCAGCGCCCCCGCAGGAACCTGGCTCGCCATGGCGGCCACCGTACCGATGCTCAACGCTACCCCGATCGAGGTCTGGGCCCAGCTCTGCGAGATGAGATAAACGGCAATGAATGGCCCGAAGCCGGTTTGAATGTTGGCCACGAACAGATTGAACCAGTCGAGCGCGCGACCGGCAGCGGGGCCGCCTTTGGGATGATGCAACGCCGCTGGTTCCGCGTCCGGCGCCGTCGTTGCGGCCGCCGAAAGCTCGATCTTGACTGTGTTGGGCATTCGATCACTTGGGCGCGGTGGCAGTCGACACCGCCGCTGCGGGAGCCATGAGCGCCAGCGGCCGCTCCGCGCCCTTGTATTCGGGCGTTGCCTCCAATTTGCTCTTACTGACGTTGAGAATCACGGGTGCATCCACGTCGCTCGGCTGAAACTTGAGCAATGACCAGTCGACCGCAATGCGCCGGTTGCCGACGCCCAGAAACCCCCCGAAGTCGATGATGGCGATACGTACCCGCCCCTGCCGATCCGCCAGGATATCGACAACCCTTCCCAGGTCGTCACCATCTTGGCCGCGCACCTTCTTGCCGAGTATCGACGCAGACGCTTCCTCGATCGATTTGACGCTTGCCTCGCGCGGCCCCGCGGGCTCAGGCGCCGCGGGCGGCGGCGCAGGCGGGAGCGCTTGGACCACGGGTTTTGGCCTGCGTTTGGGCGCGGGCTTGGGCGCGTTGTCGGCGCATGAGCACGAAGCAACCTCCGGCGATTCGTCTTTCGTCGTAACGCTGCCCTGTTCGGGAATTTTCTGGTCGACGATCGCGGGCGGCGTCATCTCTGCATTCGGCATGCTCGGTTCGCTGAGGGTTGCCGGTCGGTCCTTGGGAGGCGCGGTGTGGCAGGCCGACAGCGCGCACGCCACGGCAAACGCAACGAGGACATGCCGGCGGTTGGCCGCCCGACGGTTGGCCGCCCCGCGGTTCGCCGCCCGGCGGTTGGCCGCCCCGCCCTTCACGCGTGTTCCCCGCCGACGCGGGTCTGGCGGCCGTACATCCGGCTGTAGGCGCCAAACGACTGCAACAAGCGCCGTGGCGCGCCGTCTTCGATGATACGGCCGCGCTCCAAAACCACGATGCGATCGAAAGAGTCCAGTGTCGACAGGCGGTGCGCGATGGCGATCACGGTGCGACCCTTGAACAGACGTGCCAACGCCTCTTGAATGGACTGCTCGGACTCCGTGTCCAGAGCGGACGTGGCCTCGTCGAGCAGCACGATCGAGGCGTCCATGAGAAAGGCGCGTGCAATCGCCAAACGCTGGCGCTGTCCTCCCGAGAGCTTCATACCGCGCTCACCGACCAGGGTGTCGAAGCCCTGCGGCAAGCGGTTGATGAACTCCGTGCAACGCGCCGCCTCCACGGCACTGAATACTTCCTCATCGGTTGCGTCAGGACGGCCGTAGCGCAGATTCTCCAGCAGCGAGCGGTGAAACAGCGAGATGTCCTGCTGGACCACGGCGATCGAACTGCGCAGGCTCACCTGGGTGACGCGCGAGATATCCTGGCCATCGATGCTCACGGTCCCGGCATCGGGGTCATAGAGACGCTGCAGCAGCGCAATGATGGTGGACTTGCCGGCGCCGGACCTGCCGACCAATCCGATCTTCTCCCCGGCGGGTACCTGCAGATCGAATCCACTGAGGACTTCCTGCCCGTTGGGGTAGCGGAACCTGACTTGGCGAAATTCGATCGACCCGCCGCTGATGACCAAAGGCCTGGCTTCGGCCGCATCCTGCATCTCGTGCGGCAAACCGAGGACCTGAACCGCCTCGGCCAGCTTCGCGAACTGCTGCACCATGTCCACCAACGCCATGGCCAGATCGCGCGACGCGTGCAGCACCGTGAAACCCAAGGTGGTGGTCAGCACCACGTCTCCGGTGGATATCTGCTTGCGGCGCCACAGTTCCACCGACCACACGAGCACGCCGGCGGTCACGATGAAAACGGTGAAGGCGTGGAACAATCGCAGCCGTTCCAGCGAACGCAGGCTGGCACGCTGCGCCTGCATTTCTTCCCGAATTTTCGTGCCCAGTCTTTCACGCTCGCGATTCGCGGCGCCAAACGCCCGGACCAGACCGATATTGCTCACCACATCGGTGAGATCACCGCTCACGTGAGCGGCATGTCCCGCGAAACTTTGATGCAGATGGCGGCCGCCCGCCGCCAACCAGCCTATGCTCGCCCCCAAAGCACCCACGACGACCAACAGCACGGCGGTCAATTTCCAGTTGATGGTGCCGAGCAGGAAGATTGCGCCGAGGACGGCGGCGCCGGGCGGCACCGTGGTCCACATCAATGAGTTCTCGATGGTCCATGCGGCATTGGCGGCAGCGGTGATCCGGCCCGCCAACGCGCCGGGAAACTGCTCGACGAAATAACGGGTGCCCTGACCGGACAGATGATTGAAGAGATCCAGACGGATGTCGCCGCCCACTGCGACGAATGCATAGGTCGACACCCAACCCGCCAGCCGCCACAGTAAATTGTCGCCGGCCACCAACGCCAGCAACAATGCCACGGCGCCCCACAGCGTGTACGGCGCCGGATTCTGGGTACCGAGAACATCGACGAGCGTCTTGACCGCCCACTGCGACGCCACCGCGCACGCGACCGCCCCGAAAACGGCCGTCAAAACGATAATGTGGCTGAAGAAACGCCGCCATACATATCGTGAGAGAAAGGCGATCGCCCCAGAGGACGCATAGCGAGGCAGAGGCATGGCATATCCGCGGCGCCGCGTGTCATCGGCATGCGGCTTATTCTTAATATCGACGCCCGCCAACCACACCGGATAACGGTGTCAAGGCGTGTCAGCGATTGCCGACAGTACCGGACTACGAAATTTTCCGCGCGAGTCACCTTCCTGATTCGCACTGCCGGAGCAGTGCGATTCGCGACGTGCGCAGAAAATGTAGGACGGAAGAAATAAACAGCAAACAAGCAGGAGATCGATCGATGCCTTTTTTTCATGACGCTGACTGCTCCTTGCATTATTTGGAGCGCGGTCACGGAGAACCCGTGGTGCTCATCCATGGCTTGGGGTGCAGCGGCGCCGATTGGGCCTTTCAAGTTGCCGCGCTGGAGCGCCGCTACCGGGTCATCGTTCCCGACTTGCCGGGCAGCGGCCATAGCGAACCGCCGCGGGGCGAATACAGCATCGACGGATTTGCCGCCACCCTGTGGCGACTGCTCGATCATCTCGGCATCACCAGCACCCATCTCGTCGGCTTTTCGTTGGGAGGCGCGGTCGCGCTGGAAATGGCTGCCGGTCGACCACGCAGCGTCCCGAAGCTTGCGCTCATCAACAGCTTGGCCACGTACCGCCCGCACAGCTGGCGCAAGTGGCTGGAGACGTACGTGTCGGCCTCCCTGGTGCGCATGCTCGGCATGCCACGGGCCGCTTGGCTGGTGGCGGCGCGACTGTTCCCGGAGAGCTGGCAGCGGGCCATGCGGGAACACGCCGCCGCCGCGCTCGGCGCGGTACCCGCGACATCCTATCTCGGCATGGGATTGGCCCTGGCACGTTGGGCAATTCTGGATCGTCTCGACCGTCTCTCGAGCGAGGTGCTGTTGATCGCGGCGGAAAAAGACTACACGCCGCTGCCCGAGAAAGTCGCGCTGGCCAAACAACTGCATGGCCAGATCGTCGTGGTGCGCGGTTCGCGTCACGGCACGCCCTTCGACTCGGTGCAGACGACCAATGCATGCCTGACTGCATTTCTGGCCGACGAACCGCTGCCGCCGCAGACACACTGGGTACGCGATAACGAAGCCCTGGTGCAAACGCTGTCGCTGGCCGGCAGCATCGCCGAGGAGCACGCCCTGAGTCCGCTGCTGATCGATTGACCCGGCGCGGGTCGTTACGGCATACAATATCTCCGCCTGGAGATTCGTCAAACGATATGCGCTGCTCAATCCGCTGTAGGGAAAACGTATCCGATCACCATGCCGGGCGGGCATGCCCGTAAGCATTCCGGAGCAGCGCCCGCGCACGGACGTGCGTCTCGACACGAGCCTCGAATTACTGCTCGAGCGCGCGCCGGCAGCGATGGATTCCCGCGTACTCGCCACCGTCGTTGCCACTGCCGGATCCACGTACCGCAAAGCCGGGGCCCGCATGCTGATCATGGCGGACGGAACATATTTGGGATTGCTCAGCGGCGGCTGCATGGAGGCTGACCTTGCGGCTCACGCCCGCCAGGTCATCGAGGCCGGCGCGCCGCGCGCCATCGAATACGATATGCGCGGCCCCGACGATGTGCTGTTCGGACTCGGCGCCGGATGCGAAGGGGCCATGCGAATTCTGTTGGAACCGGCCGCACCCAACAGCCCCGCCGGCGAGGCGTTGGCGGCCGCGGGACAGGCGGGGCAACACGGCGAGAAAACCTGCTTGATCGTGCTGCACGAATCCGGGCACCTCCCCTTGGGCACCTACCGTGCGGGCGGCGAGCTGCCGCCGGAACTGCTCGGCGCAGCACGTCAGGCACTGGCCGAATCCGACTCGCGCACCGTCGTTTGGCATGAGCGCGGCACCCGCCAACGTGCATTTGTGCATTTCCTGGCGCCGCCGCCGCATCTGTTGATCTGCGGTGCGGGGCCCGATGTGGCACCCGTGGTGATCTGTGCGAAAAATCTGGGCTGGCGGGTGACGGTGGTCGACCATAGGCCTGCCTATGCCGAGCAAGCTCGGTTTCCCGGCGCCGCCGTTCGGCATGTGGCTGCACACGCGCTGCGCGATGCGGTGGATCTCGCGGGTTGCCATGCCGCGCTTGTCATGAGCCATCATCTGCAATCGGATGAATCGTATCTGCGGATACTGGCCGAATCCGCCATGCCCGATTATGTGGGGTTGCTCGGGCCGAAGGTGCGCCGCGACCGCCTCGCCCAGGAATTGGGCCCTTTGCAGCAGTCCTTGAATTCCCGTCTGCGCGGCCCGGTGGGCATTGATATCGGCGCCAGCACGCCCGAGGCGATTGCGTTGAGCATCGTCAGCCAGATTCATGCCTGGCTTGCGGGTCGTCAGGGCTGAATCCCTGACCCATCGCGATCACGTCTTGTGGATGGGGTCGATCCAATACACCTGCTCAACCCGCTCCGCCGCGTCTATGTTGAGATTGACCACCACCGATTCATTGTCGCTGCGTACCAATACGCATTCGAGAGCGGCGTCGCTCAGTGCGTTGATTTCCTGGTGCGGCACATACGGCGGCACGAAAATGAAGTCGCCCTCCTCGGCATCGGCAGTGTACTCGAGGCGCTCTCCCCAGCGCATGCGTGCCGCGCCACGGACGACGTAAATGACGCTCTCCAAAGCACCGTGGTGATGCGCACCGGTCTTGGCGTTGGGGCTGATGATCACCGTCCCCGCCCATAATTTCTGCGAACCGACCCGTGCGAAATTCACCGCCGCAGCCCGCTGCATTCCGGGTGTTTGCGGCGTGTTGCTGTCCAGTCGGTCGCTCTTGATCACGCGTACACCCAAGGTTCGCCAGTCGGGACGTTCGGCTTCAGTCATGTTGGTCTCCTTGAAGCCCACGGTATGATTTTGGAGGCCGCGCTGTCAATCGCTACAGCTTGTACCCTCGAGCTTCGGTAATATGCACCATCGGCAGCGAGGGAGAAATAATGACGTACTTCCGATCGGCAGCTTTTCTGGCCGCGTTGTGTCTGCTGGCCGCAACGGCCCGCGCCGACAAGCTTCGAATCTTGACCTGGGCGGACTACGTCCCGGCGGATCTCATCGCGGCATTCAAGAAAGAGACCGGGATCGACGTCGAAGTAACGCTCTCCAACAATGAAGAAATCATCTCCAAACTGCGCGCCACCGGCGGAGCCGGCTTCGATCTGGTGCAACCGTCCCAGGATCGCATCTCCGCCGTGCAGTCCGAATTCGGCATCTACAAGCCCATCGATCTGAACAAGGTGAAGCTCGAGGAATTCCAACCGGCGTTCGTCGACATTGTGCGCAAGAACACCACCGTCGAGGGCAAGCTCTACGGTCTGCCGTATCTGTGGGGCACGGACGGGCTGGTGGTGAACACCAAACGCGCCAAGATCGCCGACTACGGCGACCTGTGCCGCGCGGATCTCAAGGGAAAAACCGCGATTCGACTGCGGCGCCCGACGCTCATGGCGTTTGCATTCGCCGCCGGCAAGGATCCGTTTGCCTTGTACGGCGATCCAAAGGCATATGGTGCGCTCATGGATCAGGTGGGTGCGACGCTGATTGCCTGCAAAGCGAACTTCAAGTTTTTCTATGACAACAAGGATCAACTCCTCAACGGCTTTCGCTCGGGCGAAGTCGTTGCCGCGATGATGTGGGATACCGGCGGCTGGACGCTGAATCGCGAAAATCCAGACATTCAATTCGTGGTGCCGCGTTCGGGAGCCCTCGGCTGGCTCGACACCTTTGCGCTGCCCGCGCGCGGCCGCAACGATGCCGCCGCGTACGCGTGGATCAATTTCACCATGCGTCCGGAGAACGCCGCGCGGGTCATCAAATCCGTCGGCAGCTTTTCGGCCGCCGTGGGTACGGACGCGCTCGTTGATCCGCGCCTCAAGGCGCAGTTCGCGGCAACCTTTCCCGACAACGTGCTGAAGGGCATTCATTGGTACCCGGCGATCCCCTCGGGGCTGGAGGAAATGGAGGGTCGCGTGCTTGACCGCATCAAGGCGGCCAATTGAGCACGGCCGATCTGGTTGCGAGCGCGGTCGTCAAGCGCTTCGCCAGCCACACTGCCGTCGATTCCCTGTCGTTCAGCGTCGAGCGCGGGAGCTTCTTTTCAATCCTCGGACCCTCAGGCTGCGGCAAGACCACCCTGCTGCGCATGATTGCCGGCTTTCTGGCACCCGACAGCGGCGACATCGCCATCGGCGGCAACAGCATGGCGGGAGTGGCGCCCAATCGACGCCCGGTCAACATGGTGTTTCAGCAGCTGGCGCTCTTTCCGATGATGAACGTCGGCGAGAATGTCGCCTATGGACTCGCCCGGCGCGGTGTGAAGCGCGCAGAGCGCATGCGGCGCAGCGCCGCGATGCTCGAGCGCGTGGGTTTGAGCGGCGCCGCCCTCAAGCGCGTCGATGAACTTTCGGGTGGCCAGCGCCAGCGCGTTGCCATCGCGCGCAGCATGGTATTGGAGCCCACGTTGCTGTTGTTGGACGAGCCCTTGGGGGCGCTCGACCTGAAGCTGCGCGAGCACATGAAAATCGAGCTCAAGCAGCTGCAGGCGGCGTTCGGCACGACCTTCGTTTACATCACGCACGACCAGTCGGAAGCGTTGGTGTTGTCGGACCACGTGGGCGTGATGAATCAAGGACGCTTCGAGCAGCTGGGAACACCCCAGGACTTGTATTACCGGCCACTGACGCCGTTTGTCGCGAGCTTCGTCGGCGCCAACAACCGCATCGTCGGCCGCTGCACGGCGCGCCATGCGCAAATCGCCGAAATTGCCACCGCCGACGGCTGGATCATTCACGCATGGGTGCACGGTACCGTGGGCGTGGGCGATGCCGTCGAAGCCTTCGTGCGGCCCGAGATCGCGACGCTGGCGCGCGCGGCCGCAGACCTGCCAGCCGACCAGCCGCGCCACGGCGGTGAAGTGCAGAGTGTCCTGTTTGACGGCGCGAATTCCGCGGTACTCCTGCAAGAGACCAAGACGCGACGTGAATTCCGCATTTCACTGCCTCAGACCGGACTGTTCTCCGATCTCAAGCCGCGAGATTGCATCGCCTTCGGCTTCGATCCGGCTCGAGCCGCATGCTATCCGGCTCGGGCCGGAAGTGCGGGCCAGGATGCTTGAGGGAGGCGCCACGAGCCGCTGGCACGCACGGCTCACGCTGGGCTTGCTGCTGGCGCCGGCGCTGCTCTGGCTCGGTGCCCTGATCATCCTGCCGCATGCGGAACTGGCGGTGCTCTCGTTCCGGGAGCGGATCGCGCCCCGCCATTACGCGCCCAGCCTGGCTCAGTACAAGACTTTCTTCATGGAGCCGCTGTATTGGCACGTGTTCGTGCACACCGCGGTGATGTCGGTGATCGCCACGTTCATGACGCTGCTGCTGGCGTTTCCGATTGCGTGGGTCATCGCCAAACTTGCGCGCGGCCGCGCCGGTTCCCTGTTGTTCATCGTGTGTCTCATTCCCTTCTGGGTCAGCGAAACGGTGCGAACCCTGGGCTGGATGATCCTGTTGCGCGAGTCGGGCGTGCTGCCGGCGCTGCTGGTGAAGCTGCATGTCACCGCGATGCCGGTCGAACTCTTGTATCACGACGCGACCATATTCGTGGGTTTGGTCTACAGCTCGTTGTTGTTCATGATCGTGCCGCTGGTATCCAGCCTGGAGAGCCTCGACAATTCGCTGATCGAGGCGGCGTACGACATGGGCGCCGGCGGTTTTGCAATCCTGCGCACGATCGTGATTCCGCATGCGGCGCCGGGCATCACCGCCGGCTGCATCGTGGTGTTCATGCTGACGCTCGGCAACTATTTGACGCCCACATTGCTGGGCGGCAAGAATTCTCAGTGGTTCACCGAGCAGATCTACGCGCAGTTCATCACGCGCTTCAACTGGGAACAGGGCGCCGCCTTCGGCTTTCTGCTGCTCGGCCTCTCGACCGCATTGGTGGTGCTGGGACTGCGCTTGAGCGGGCAACGCTTTGGCGACGTGATGCGGCGTACATGATTCCCTCACTGCCCCGGCCTGCCTCCTGGCGCATCGCGACCCGTGTCTACGTGCTCGCCTTTCTCGCTTTTCTGTTTCTGCCCCTGGCGGTGGTCGCAGTCTTCGCGTTCAACGACGCACCCTACCCCGCCCCGCCCTGGCATGGATTTACGCTCGATTGGTTTTTGGGGGACCCGGCAAAGGGGCGCACGGGCTTGTTCGCCGACGCTGAGCTGCTCGGCAGCCTGGGGACCAGCTGCATGGTGGCCATTTGGGTCACCATTTTGTCGGCCGTGCTCGGCACCACCAACGCGTTCCTGCTCGAACGCGGCAGATTTCGCGGCAAACAAACGCTTTCGGTCTTGATGCTCAGCCCGCTGGTCATACCCGGCGTGATTTTGGGGATTTCCATCCTCGCCTTTGCCAGCCGAATCGCTCAATACGTCGACGACGCCTTCGGTTGGGATTGGGATTTCCTACGGCCTGGACTACCATTGGTCGTGCTCGGTCAATTCTCCTACATCGCGACCATTGCCACGCTCACCATCAGCGCACGGCTGCGGCGCTTCGATACCACGCTCGAGGAGGCGGCGCTGAATCTCGGTGCGTCCAGGCTGGCGGTGTTCCGCACGATATTGCTGCCCTATCTGCGGCCGGCGCTGTTCGGCTCGTGCGCGATTTCGTTCTTGATGTCGTTCGCCGATTTCAACACCACCTTGATGCTGGTCGGCGCAGACTCACCCTTGACGGTCATGATGTACGCGCGCATGCGGGAAGGCGCGACGCCCGTGCTGAACGCGGTGAGTTTGTTTCTGATGCTGGCTTCCGCGCTGTTGGCGTTGACGTTGCTGCGCAGGAGCGGCAAACGCCCCGTGGCGGATGCCGCATGAGCGAGCTACGCGTCAGATCACTGGCCGCCATCGCGTGGGCGGCAATCGGTTGGGCCGCGCCAGGCCGCGCCGCGGACCCCGCCATACGACCCACCATCGAGAATGAACGCATCATCGCGACGGATGTGAACGGCGTACAACCGTCCGCCCGCCATGATTTCGTCAGCGTGTCATTGACCCACCCCGGCGCGGCGGCATTCGGTCACCAGGGGGAGCCGCCTGGATCCGCCGGCGAACGCAGCGTGGTCATCGAACTGAAGGACCGAACGGTCGAGCCGCTCGTCAATCCCACGTCATACCCTTTGGCGTTCCCGCGAGCGGGCGCAAAGAAGCTGCTCGAGAACGAGCGGGTGGTGGTTTGGCGGTACGCCTGGCATGCGGGCCAAGCGACGCCCATGCATTTTCACGACAAGGATGCAATCGTGGTGTTCGAAGGCGACGGTGCGATCGAATCGACCACCTCAGCCGGCGAGCGCAAGGTCAACACCGTGAAGTTCGGCGACATCAGCTTCAATCCTCGCGGCCGGATTCACACGGAGATTCTCGCCTCCGGCGATGTTCGGGCGGTGATCACCGAGCTGAAATAGGCAAGGCAGTCATCTCACGCTGTGCGGGCCCGCCGCCTGCTTTCGACCAGCGACCAGGAAATCAACGCAGGCACACCGCACAGCACTTCGCGCACCCGCTTGGCGAGCGACACGGTCAGTGCCAGTTCGCTGCCGACGCCGAACGTGTGACCGAACACGATCAACGCGGCTTCTTGCACGCCAATCCCGGCAGGCACGACGAACGCCAGATGGCGTATCGCCTGCATCAGGCTCTCCATGATCAGGGCAGAAGCGATGTCGATCGGGTGACCGACAACTTGCAGCACGAACCAGATTTCGAGCGACCCGGACACGAGCGCAGCCAGTTCGAGCACGCCGGCGAAGAGGACCGCCGGTTTCCTGCCGAGGCACGCTTCGATCTCGCGATCCAACGATGCGCCACCCTCGCCCGGAATGTCGATGCCCGCGATCCGCTTCAAGATCGCCTCCAGGCGCGCGAACACCGAGCCATAACGAAGCAGCACGGCGGTCAATACCGGTACGGGAAAGCTCAGCAGCAGCGCAGGGAGGAGAAAGCGTGTACCGGCCCCGCCCGGGTGCAACTCGACCAGCAACAGCATTCCAATGACGGTGAACAGGTATACGGCAGCCAGCGTCAACAGTATCTCGACGATGACCGTGGCGCCCGCGGCGGCGATCGACAACCCGCGCAGATGCATCAATCTGACGCCGACCACACCGCCGCCGACGCTTGCCACGGGCAGCAGCCGGTCGATCGCCTCGCGCACCGTCGTGACCCAGAACACGTACGCCAGGCCTGCTTGCCGCCGCGTGTCATAGGGCCGCAGCAACGCCACCCAGCCCAGCGCGTACAGCAGGAAAAATATCAGCCGGTAGGGCGCCAGCCATAGCAGCGTTCCACCCGCCAACGACGTGACGCGCCACATGCCCGCGAGATCCGAATGCAGGAAAATGACGGTCAGCAGCGCCAATCCCAGCAGACCGCCGATGCCGGCCGCGATCTTCAAGCTACGCGCCTCAAGCCACGCGTCTCAAGCCATGCGTCGCATCACGCCGTGCGCATCGACATTGAACTCCCTCCCGCGCCAGACGATGCGGGAGGCCGAAAAGCTGCGCAGCCAGGTCCAACACAGCAACAAATCCCTGGCCGGAATCAACAACAAATCTCCGAACATCGAACGATGACCGGAGCGGGCGGTGCGCAGCCGGTGCGCGAAATGCAGCGCCAAGCGTGCCGTGGCGGTGATGCCGAGCAACAGCCACGCCGCTCCGAGCGCGATCACGCCGAGCCAGGCGAACAACATGCCGACCAGCGCCACCGGCAGGGTGAAGCTCAGGAACAGCCAGCGAAAACTCCGCGGCCTGACCACATGCAAAGTTCGCATCCAGCGTAATTCGTGGTTCACCAAGGCAGCGGCGTTCGGCTCGTGATGTTCCACTTCGACCGCGTAACCCGACAGCACGATGCGTTGCCCCAGACCGCGAATCAGCTCGCCCAGACGATAGTCATCCGCAATGTGATCGGCGATGGCCTGCAATCCGCCGATCGCCCGCAAGGTGTCGCGCCTCATGCACAGGGTCTGGCCGGACGAATATTGCCGGTGGCCGAAGAACCAGGCGAGAAGCACCGAGGGCACGAACCACTCGTTGATGTACATGGCGCCGAGTCTCGACCAGATGGTTTTCGTCGGCACGCCCTGGTACACGCACGTGACCAATCCAACCTCCGGATTCGACAGCGGATGGGTGACCACGCCGAGATAGTCGGGACCGACGACCGCATCGCTGTCCGCAATGACCAGAAAGTCGTGCCGGGCGCGCTGCATCATGTTGATCAAATTGCTGGTCTTGTAGTTGTCACCGTGAATCTGCGGGTTCACCACCACGTCGATCGACAACGCAGGAAACTCCGCGACCAGGCGCTCGACCACCGCCAATGCCGCGTCCGTGCGCTCCCGCACCCCGAACACGATTTGAAATGTCGGATAATTCTGCAGGCAGAACGACTTCAAGTGCGCATACAAACCGGGCTCAGTTCCGCACAGCGGCTTCAGCACCGTCACCGGTGGCTGCGCCCCGGGCGCCGGCCGGTTGTGGGCGTATCGCAGCCGCCAAATGATCACCGCGAGCAGCGCGAACACCGAAAAACCGCTGGAGATCAGCAGCGCGGAGAACCCGAGAATGGCGAACAATGCATGCAGGAAGGTCACGCTGACTTTCCGCTGCGATCAGGCTTGGTGAGCACGCAGGAACCGGAAGAACTCAGCTCCTTCCCGCAATCGCCTTTTCATCATGTCCCAGCTCACCAGCATTTCCTTGACGATTTCCCAAATCTTGCCGGGGCGAAAGTAAAAGCGCTTGTAGAAGACTTCCATGCTGTGAAAGATCTCTTCCTTGGAAAGATGCGGATAGCTGATGGCTGCCAGCTGCACACCTTTGTCATTGACCAGATTGGCGGCGTCGTTCTCCTGCAGCCAGCCATTGTCAACCGCCTGCTTGTACAGCGTCGTGCCGGGATAGGGAGCCGCCAGCGACACTTGAATGGTGTGCGGGTTGATCTGCTTGGCGAAATCGATTGTCTTCTCGATGGTCGCCAGCGTCTCACCGGGCAACCCCAAAATGAACGTGCCGTGTATGACGATGCCGAGCTTGCGGCAATCCTCGGTGAAGCGGCGCGCGATGTCCGTGCGCAGGCCTTTCTTGATGTTGTGCAGGATCTGGTCGTCGCCGGACTCGTAGCCCACCAGCAACAAGCGCAGTCCGTTCTCCTTCATGACCTGCAACGTCTTGAACGGCACGTTGGCCTTGGCGTTGCAGCTCCACGTTACGCCGAGTGCGCCCATGCCCTTCGCGATGGCCTCGACGCGCTCGAGGTTGGATGAATCCGTGAAGGTGTCGTCGTCGAACATGATTTCCTTCACTTCGGGCATGTTCTCCTTGATCCACTTCACTTCCGCGATGACGTTGTCCGCAGATCTCACCCGATAGCGATGTCCACCCACCGTTTGCGGCCACAGACAGAATGTGCACTTCGAGCGGCAACCGCGCCCGGTGTAGAAGCTGACATAGGGATGCTTCAAATAACCGATGAAGTAATTCTCGATCTTCAAATCACGCTTGTAGATCGGCGCAACGAACGGCAACTCGTCCATGTTCTCGAGAATCGGCCGCGGCAGATTGTGCACGATCCGGCCATCCTCGCCGCGATAGGAGATCCCCTTGACCGTCGGCAACGGCGCTCCCTCGGCCACTTCCTTGCAAGAGAAATCGAATTCCTCGCGGCACACGAAATCCACGGCCGTGGTGGCCTTCAGCGATCCTTCGGGATCCACCATGGTCTTGGCGCCGACCAGGCCGATCAGCACACCCGGATTATCTTCCTTCAAGAGCTCGGCGAATTTTGCATCGGTCGGGAACGAGGGCGTACTGGTGTGCATGATCACCAACGAATATTCGCGGGCGATCTTGCGGGTCTGTTCCACCGACAGTTCGTCCGCCGGGGCGTCAAGGACCCGCGAATTCGGCACCAGAGCCGCAGGTTGCGCCAGCCAGGTCGGATACCAGAACGATTTGACCTCGCGCTTCGCCTGGTAGCGTGAGCCCGCCCCGCCGTCGAACCCGTCGAACGACGGAGCTTGCAGAAACAGCGTCTTGAGGACCGTGCGGTCGGGCAATTGTGTCGAAATCGTCATCTTTGTCACCATCCTCGATGTGCGCTTTGTTAGGCAAAGCACGCAGGCCGGCACACAGCCGGATTCAACTGGCAAGTGTGGGGCATGGCTTGCCGCCTGACAATGCCTATTTGACGTTGCAACTAAGACGCATTTTCATGCCTTGAATCAGCAGTATAGCGATTCATGGGCGGTCGATCTTTCGCTGCAGCACACCGTGCAGTCGCATCATCGAAATCAAGGGTCGCAGTACACCGGTGTGGGCGGCACTGAGCTGCGCGGGAAATCCGCGTAGCCACCGCGTT
>Ga0116228_10000394_pt1 | contig 32651 bp, 19 predicted proteins | sample S1TSphfallax_2_FD_89694 | JGI IMG/M metagenome (GOLD analysis project Ga0116228, IMG submission 89694) | Host-associated microbial communities from peat moss isolated from Minnesota, USA - S1T2_Fc - Sphagnum fallax MG | ecosystem: Host-associated > Plants > Peat moss > Unclassified | place... | reverse complement strand
TTTTCATTAAATAATCATAATTATTTAAAATATCCTATAATCATCTTTGAAGTGCAAAAGAAAAGGAGTAATGAAAAATTAACAAGAAGAAAAATAAGCTTTCCAAGTTACAAAACGTTTTTGGTTTTTTTTTTTCTTTGGACCCTTCCTACTTTCAAACCTCATAACTTTCTTATTTTTTGTTCATTTTAAAAGATTTAAAGTGCTATAGGAGCGCCACCTGAAGTCCTACAAATCACATTGGAATTATAATAGCAAAAAAACAACATAAAATGAACTTTCTGGATGTTTAAGAACCGGCCTTTAGAGTGTTCAATAGTTTTTTTTTTTGAGTTTTTGACCCCCTTTACTTTGGGGGGACCATAACTTTCTCATTTCTAATATGTTTTCAATGATTCTTGGTTTGTTAGATGCGCCAAGAGGAGGGCTTCAAGTTTTCTTTGGACACCAAATGTAATAGAACCATGCCCTGGTTGGTATAATCTAATATAATAGTTGCATGTAATGTGCAACTAAGTTGATTCATGAGGTTTGCAATGGAATGTTTTAACCCATATCCTTTGGCTTCAAATTCTATTTGGCTCAGCATATAAGTATGAACAATAGCTATGTATTAGCCAAATATTAAGTGCCATTGGGGATGAGTGAATGAAAAAACTTGACCCTTGTGAAATGGTTAAACCTAAAAATAAAATTGGATTATTTTAAACCTACCTATATAACCTAAGCCTAGCTACTTTTTAACCTACTTGCATACCTAAGTAAACCTATTTAGTAGGGTTTAATTATTACCTACCTACCTATGCACCATGTGTCAATATCTTATTAGCCATATATTGGATGATTTAAATTTCATTGATTAATATTTATTTTTAAAAATAGGTGGGTTTTTTATTGCCACGTGTCACCATATAATTGGTGTTACATGAACATGTGTCAAATGGTCAATGAACATTCCATGGTGTGCCACGTGTCATCATCCTAGTGGCAAAAACTTCAATGATTGAGATTAATCCAATGATTTTTTAATTTTGAGAACATAAAAAATTTAAATAGTGACACATGTCCATAAGTTAGTCGTTTAATTTTAAAACATATGTCATATTTTGATTAATTGCATTGTAGTTGCAAGGAGAATTGCACATAAGGTGCAACTACATTTGGATTTGTATGTATGTATGAACATGTATATTAAAACCGTATATATATGTTGCATACGTAATGTCGCATGCAACTAAATGTCATGTGTAACTTGTCTTATGCAACTACACAAATTTGTAGTTGCATGTGTCGCATGCAACTAAATTTTAGTTGCAAAAGACAGTTGCAAAACCCAAAATTTCTAGTAGTGTTTCCTGAGATGTTGAAATACAATTTCCCATGCCATGGGCATGCCACACTATAATCATGAACAAATTATAAAGTTTATTGTGAACATCAAACCCAAGTGGCATACAATTTCATTATGTTATGTTGTTTTGTTGGGGTACCTTTATAATTTGGCAACATATTAACAACAACCATGCATCCTATTTTTCATGTAGTTTTAATTGCACAATTTCTTGTGTTCCCCATTACTTATAGACCATTTAAAATAAGTTTTATGTTGTATTTGAATAAGAACATGATATGTTCAATCAATTATGGGATTTAAATATTTGAACATACATGATGAAACCTCGTATGTACCAAGTAGTTTGGAGGAAGTTGTAAGTTATGAACAAAAATGAACAAATTTCATAAAGTTCATACATCATTTTGACTATTGCTACCTTTGTGAACTTTTTGTTGTACATTTGCACAATCTACAAATAAAGGAATATGTTCTTGTGATCAAAACTTGCATATACTTTGAATTTGCTTGCCTTATGGTATTCCCACATGAAACAATGAAGATTGGGTATAATAACCATGTGCCAAGAAAAATGCAAAGGTTATATCTATGGTTTTGTCCAAATAATGGTGTCTTGAAACATTCAACAATATATTGAAAGTGGCAAACCCATATATGAACTTATTAAAGGGCTTTTCAGTCAAGCCAAGTGTTAAACTACATATACAAAAACAATATAACTATTCATTAGTTAAATGAAACAAAGAAAGTACAAAATTACAAAGGCCAAATATTTTGTTTGCTTCATTTCTTCCCATGAGTCGTCATAATCCTTTTGATTGGCATGATAGTGCGACTTTTTAATGGTTTGGTGGATCACACAACTTTGGCATATGTGCCTAATTCTACCATCCCACTCATTTTTATTCCATGGATCGAATGATTTTATAGCTCTTCATAAATGGTGACTACCCTTTCTTGGATTTTTGATGAGAAAGTTATTTATTATAAATGTTGTGACATCTTGCTCACAAGGGTTGCCTTGCCCAATGTTTTTGGGGGAGGCTTTTTGTGCATATTTTTAAAGGACTAACAATATTAATTGCCTTCACATTTGTTATCCTCGCAACCAATAATCCAACCACAATACTAGGACCCAACCCCACCTCCTTAATGTTTTGCTTTAAAGTAATGGGCTAGCTGATCAAGATGTAATAGAATTTGATTAGCTATTTAATGAAAGTATTTTTTGATGCATCATTTATAGTTGACATGAAATTCTCATGACCTAAAAAGATGTGACATTATATTATATTGTGTGCATTTGTATACATGAAATTAATATAAAGTACCCAAAAGCACTTTTTTAAAAATGATTAAGTAGTGAAAACATTGGTTGCACTATTTCAAAAATGTATTTGGGTACTTTATATTCATTAGGTTTTTTTCAAACTTATACAAATTTTCCCATAATTTATTGGAAAAATACATCAATAGATTTCAACTTAAACTTATTTTATCACTTAAAAATATCAAAAATAATTAGTTGAGCATTACACCTTCCATCAGTCCTAGTATTTTGTTTGAACGCAGTGGCAATGATGTATTGAAAACTTTGTGTTAGTGATGTTGGTGCATCAACCATATTACCAACACCTACACAATCCACACCAAGATCAACTATAAACATGATTGACCAAAAGAGGGAGTCAAAACACACATTTCACCGTGGAATAAGATAAGTCACATACTTGATTCCACATTTATAGTAGGTTCTATTTGTTCTTGATTCCAAATATGTTAATTATTGGCCACCAAATAAGTCCAGAAGCATAGGCCTCTTCATTGAAAGTTCTTCAAGTAATATCCCTTTCATTTTCAAAATAATAGGAGATTTTGGATTGCATATTGTCAAGGAATTGTTACCATTAACACAAAAATCACCTCACATATGAAATGGTGACATGACACTTGTTGTGGATTTACTAGGTGAAATAGTGGGAAACAATCTTTTCACATGTGATGTTGAATGCAAGCAAGTAGCCAAACTTGATGTTTAGGTGTTATCAATTGATGCTTGCAAAACATGAACCCAATGGAAATTGTGTTTGACCAAACTTTGTTCATCATACTTCATTTTTTTTACACAACAATAATGACACAAACATTAATTTTTACATTAAACATCATGAGTTGCATTATATAGCATAAAAATCCAAAAACATTTGCAACCTTCATCATAAAGACATCATCAAGACAGAAGCAACCAATGTGAATAATAACATGTACCTTTTGGACTTGAATGTTTAGATGGTGCAATTTCTTTGATTTTCAACATTAATGATGTCATCCCAAGTTTGTTCAATGTTCATTTTCTTTACAATTTTAGTCAATTCCTTGTCCAATTTTTTAAATCCCCAACTTGTCCATCACTTAGGATGAAGTTTCACATTATAGATACAAAAAAATTTGTTAGATTATTTTACCATTGCACCAAGGCAAAGAGGATGGAATGTATGTTTGCAAGTTGTGATAGCAACATCCATGCAATGAAACCCTTAATTATAGCATCCACATGGTTCAAAAGAATGATGAATTAGTTCTTCTACTTTCCATAAGTTTGTCATAATATGAATTGTGTTTAAGTGGCCTAAACATTATGGTTAGGCACCTCTTTCCACTTCAAATGAATGTAAGCTAAGATGGCCCACTTTGTGACATGTGGAAACATCACCCAAAGTCCATTTCCTTCATATTGTTTTTACCCCAAAAAGGACTTAGTGGTTAAATAACAAAATCCATGAATTCCAAGTAATAGTTTTTCATTCATGTGTGTGCCCAATTAAATAAAATTGTTTATAACTTATGTACATGCACAAACCCAACATCAAATAAATATTTTTCTATAATGATTCAACTTTTGAATATACCCAAATTTGTAACATTAACAAATAAATAGTCCATCAAGAATAACCTACAATTCATATGCTAAAAAATCTTTAAAATTTTATTTTATTGATATATTATCTAATTAAAATGAAGTCCCTAATAATCATAATATCAATCATTATAACATTTTTAAAGTTCATACATTATAATTTACAAGCCCCCATATTTCTTTTAATGTAGTAAGTTAAATGCATAACAAATATTGACATCATATGCACGCTTGAGTTAATAATCTCAAAGAAAGGATTATCAAAAAAATTGGAGAAGTGACCAAATTTGCTTAGATTTGGTCACTTATCCTCTACTAAAGTTTTCAAAATTCATGACATAGTGTGTGACCTCAATGACACATGTTAATTAGAGGTGTTACAATTTCAACATGAGATAATCCATGCAATGAGATGTATTGACACATTTAACAAATTCACAATGCCAAAAGAAAAACAATGTTAGCACCACCACCTAAAACCCATGTGAAGAATTCAATGTACATTGTCGTTGAAGAAGGACGAATATAAAACTTTAAAGGAAAATTCAATATGAAAAATCACGTCTATCGAAACCACACAACCCTACAACTAAAACTCAAAAAATAGCTCATATACAACCATTGTGTAATTATCCCTTGGGTATTACAACTAGTGTGCAACTATCCCCCTAGAAATATAGTGTATTAATAAATAAATTACCAAGTTAGAAAATCATTTAATTGTATTATAGTTGCAAGTAAGTTGAAAATGGGTCTTCTATGTTGTATTTATACACATCATATATAGATATGTAGTCAACCACGTTTGACTTTTTCAAAAGTTGCATTGTAATTACATGTGACAACTAATTTAAAATTGTTGTAAATGTGCACCTAAAGCAATAACTATGTTGCAATTAATGTATAATGTACCTATATGTGATCATGCCACATGTCCACATTTTCACCACCTATTATGGGATACATTTGTAATTAGTTTTCGATTATGATTTTCATTGATACAATTAATACAGCCATTAGTGTGTCACTATTAAAGTATTATTATTCAACTAGGTTATAACTATAATACAACTACTTATAACCTAATAAAGATACTTATTCATTAGTTAATTATATCTTCATCATATGTGCTTCATTTTGAGTGATTTAAAATGTTATGGGAGCAATACCTCAAGTTCTACGAATCATCTTTGAACTCTAATAACAACAACGGAACATATTTTAGGTGTGTCAAGAACTAGCCTTTGTAGCGTTTAGTGATTTGTTATGTTGAATTTTTTATTCCCTCTATTTTGGGGGGTAATAACTTTCTCAATTTTATTTCATTTTTGACGATTTTGAATGCCTCATATGTACCAATAGGAAGGGTTCAAGTTTTGTTTAGATACCAAAACAATGGAGCCTTCCCTTTAAATCTTGCTTCCCTTGAACACTTGAATGTTATAGTTGCAATTGAATTGCAACTAATTTGCAACTAAGGAACAACTAAAAGATTTAAACCATATGTTTTGTCTTCGAATCCCATGTTATAAATTATATAAAAAAGGTTTATTATCTTATATTCTCACATTAAAATACAAGTGCCATTTTGGGATGAAGATTAAAAAGATTAATATGAAGGCAAAACATAAAATTAAAAATAAAATTTCATGGCTATTATTTTGTTCATTTAATCTTGTGTTTTCTTACTTATGTAAGTAAGTAGGTAGGTAGGTCGTAAGTAGATACGTCGGTATGTAGGTTTTAAGACCTACCAACCTACCTACCTATGGTTATGTATGACTTACCTCGCTACTAAAACTTAATTAATTAATTAATTAATTATTCCAATATAATTTAAATATGCCATGTGGCAAAAAATGATTGTGCCACATGTCACAAATTCGAACCATCATTAATAATCATAATGAATAATGGAAATTTATATTTCAAAAAAATATATGTCCAATTTTTTTCATAACGCCACATGTTAGGTTTTAATATATAGATGACAATTAATGACATCAACATGACATCATGGGCGCAATTATAATGGAGTTGCATAGTAGTTGAAAATAAAATGTTTTAACAAAGTTGCAATTGAATTGCAATGAATTACATCATATATACGATGAATTGCAACTCTACAACTCAAAAATAATGTTACAGGGCCAGTTGCAAAACACTCCTTTTTTTCATAGTGATTATCAAGCAAATATTTGGGTTTAAAAACTAGTATAGATTATCACTTGGTCATGTAATTGGTTTTATTGTCCTTTTATTTTGAAAAGTGAAGTGTCAATTGCATATATGCATATTATTCTGATCTTTTAAAAAAGAATCCTTTTGATCCTCCATAAATAGTGTAAACCAATGTCTAAGTGTTCCTTGAGCTCCTATTTTGTTTCTTCCAAATGTTTCAAGTGTGCCTTGCTAATATTTTTCATGTCATGTTTAAATTTCATTAATTTTTCCATGTACCTAATCTCTTCCATTGATGTAGGTCTTATAGGAAAATCCCCATCTCTAAACATCAAATGTTTTAATTCCAATAATGGATCCCCAACATTGCATAAATAAAGTCCTCTTGGTTATTTTGATTTGTAACCAAATATTTTGATTTGTTTGTTGAAATTGTTTTTTCAATGACCATGAAATTTTGATTTTAAAGACTAGGCAAAAGTGAAAACACACTACATTGGAACAAAAGTGGCATTTCACAAATGTCCATAATTGAAGGGAATACAAAGGATTTCATACTAGTTTTGACAAAGTTAAAGGGAAATGGATGGCCAAAAATAATATTTAAAAGTCATAATAAATTAATTTGGGTAGCTATAATTTATATTTGACCTTTATTGATTTATTAAAAAATAAGTTCCAAGTGCATTAATCATAAAAAGTAAAGGACTTCCGAAGAAATTCACCTTTCTAATGCAAAAAAATTGGCCAAAAAAAATAAAAATCAATCTTATGTTTTAATCGTCTATTTGTTATATATGTACAAATTATGGACTATAACTATACCTTGTGATGCTTTTGATGAGTCCAATTGGTGCATTTTGGGAACTAAATCAAAAATTGTGTAATGCCTATTAAAATCTTTCATGAATTAAATTTCAGATATTTTGGCATGGAATTTTTACATTGTGTTTTGATACCTAAAGGCATTGTTGATATGACTTTTATTTCATCATTTGCATACATAAATTGAAATGAACTACAATTCAAAATTTGAATGCAAAAATATATTGTGTGACATCCTTTTGTGTTTAACCCTTGTGTGTTTCCACATATAATTAATTAATCATACAATGATTTCATTTCTTGTGTGGGAGGACTTGTATTTGACCATGGTTAAAGTAATGTTTTCCTTCATAAAGAAGAGTCAAAACTAAAAGGATATATTGTTTAATGTTTAATTATGCTACAACATTACATTATTATACTTAGGGCCATTCAAAATGATTTATGGCACTTGAAGATGTTATAAGCTTAATATATTGTTTTGATTTGGGTTTTGGTGGGCAACACTTTGTATGGAATCAATTGAAATTGTTTTGATTTCATCATACATATCAAGGGCCAAAAATTCTACATTCCTCAAAACTTCAAAACATATGATGTTTGGATCTTTAGATGTATCTTGGACATGGATTGGACAATTACTTTCAAAACTCCAAGAAAAATTGTATCACTTCAAACTAGTATGGGTATTCATATATCAATAGATTTCTCTAATATTTGTGATCTTTATACACCCTACGAAAAAGTATGACCTAACTAGGGTAACTGGGGTGGACACACTAATCACGTATGACATGTAGGTTTAATTATCAACCTAATTTGGAAAACAATTCAAGTTATGCATAATATCCTTAGTTAATAGTGGCATGTATAATTAGATCAAGTCTACCCCCAAAAGGATACATTATTCATGGCATAAGGAAAATATTATCATGTTCACTAACTACATATTATTGCCCAAAAGAGTTGAAAATATGATGTGCAATTAGATATTTGACACCATTGTTAGACAAATCATTTAAAATAAAATAGTTTGATTGTTTTGGAATTTTGAACTACAAAAAAAAAAAGGAATTTGAAGTTAAATTTATGTCATTTAAAGCAAAGGTTTATTCCATTAAAATAAATTCAATGATGCTTATGGACAAATCACTTGATGTTAAAGGAGTATTGATTTTTCATGAAAGCATCAACTTGTAAAACATAAAACTAAATGCAAGCCATTTGGAATTTTAAAATTTATTAAATGAAGTAATTTTTTTTTATGATTAATGATATTCATGTATTTTCCTACTAGACTATTGAAATATGTCTAGTTTTGGTGTGTTTGATGTTTAATTAAATTATTCAATGTACAATCTTTTATTACATTTGGTTATTTAATCATAAAGGTTGAAAGTGTTTTCAATAATAAGTCCTATAATTTCTTAGGACCATAACCTTGGGTTCACAATCAAGGTTGAAGGTAAACAAATAATAAAGTCAAACAAGCATTATGGCATGGGCCAAAGAGATTGAAATTTTCACCTAAATAAAAGGGAAAGTGTGTGGAAGCCAAAGGATGCATTACCAAGACTCACAACATGCATTCCCATTTTGAGGTGCGAACTTTCAAAAAGTTCCAAATGTTAAATTGAAAATGATGTTTAAAAGGTCAACATATGTTAAAACATGTGATTTTGATGTCATTGAAAAGTTTTCAATTGTGAGCACTATTGCAACATGTTAGGCTCAAATACCTTTTTAAAAATTCTAATAATTACAAGCTCATTTAAAAAGACATGACCAAAATCCCAAACCACTTAACGAGCATTTTGGAATGACAAAGCTTAAAAATGTGCATTATCCCATTTGATTAGGTTTATCATGAAATAAAAGGTTTCAAAGTTCAAAAAGACCAAGGTTTCTTTATTTTGGTGGAATTTTGGGAATAGTGAAAATTTATGAAAGGCTAATGGAAAGTTTTTTATGGTATTATGTGAAGGAATAATTCCTCCTACAAGGTTTGTGTATAAGTTTGTGTCAAGTCGTGATTAGTTTCACTTCAAATTGCACCATCCAAGTTTTTTATTCATTTGATGCAATCTTACATTCCCCAATCTCTTGTCGTTTGGACTCAATGTATTTCATGATCATCTAATGTCACATCATTACATTTCCAATGTGTTAGAATTCACAATGTTAACATTGTGATTATGTTGAATTTAGATTGCACATGCAACATAACATACATCATATGAGGCACTCTCATGGTTGTCAATTAATATAAGCATTAATCTTTCAATTCATGTGGCAATGTAAATTGTTGAAACTTTGAACCACTTAAAAGGTCCTTGTATTTGGTCCAAGTGGCAACATCATCAAGATATTAAAATGGCATATTCTTTTGCATATATGCCTTGGTCAAATGAATTGCAATAAGCTATAAAAAATGTAGTAAAGAACAAAACTAAATACACAAGGGTGTAGTTGTAGTAACAAGAATGTAGCAAATGTAACAAGTGTTTGATTTTCATGTTATAGTGTCCAAAACTATACTAATTTTGCAAAATTTGCAAAACTATATTAACATGACAATGTTTCTAATATATTATGAAACATGTGCAACAATTTGGAATGAATACAATGAATATAAGTATTAAAAACTTTTAAAACATTGGCACCAGTGATTTCATTTTCTATAACATAATTTTGTAACTTGAAATGCATTAAAAATCACATAATCATGAATAATAATCCAAACTTTGTCATATTTATGGATTCATGATGATAGTGTTTACACCCACAAATCATCATGAATTCACTACATTAACTCATCACAATCTTAAATCTTATAAGAGGAATTATTTTCCCACATAATATATTGTATAGTTTTCTTTGGGCCCCTCATTCAAATGGTTTTTTGAAATTAACAAAGTGCCAAAATTAAAGTGTCCCAAATTGTCACATCATAGACATTTAACAAATTCATTTATCTAATGAAAATTTCATATAGATGTTTTTGAACAATTTCCAACACCGTAACAAAATTATAATGCAAATGTGATTTTTTATTTTAATTGTCTTATGGAAATTTGTGTTGCTACTTTGGTTGTTACTAACATTCTAACAAAGTTACTAATGTTTCTTGTGCGAAAACACAAGTCTTGCATTGCTCTAAACTTTTAAATATTAGTGGGCTTTAGAAATATCCAAACCATTATTATTGACGATTCTCCCTATCACTATGAGAAAATTGTGTCCATGGAGACCGCACTAATTTATAACTACATGTCCATACCAACTACATTACAACTAGGTTGCAACATTGGAAAATGATTGGTTCAACATGAGTTTTAGGGAAATTCCAAGGGTTTGGAGTATTTTGAATGTAATTGGTCAGCTATACAATTTTGGTCAATGTGCATTGACTTCTTGTGACACACTCCCAAGCTCCTTGATAGACTCAAATGTGAGTCCGAGGTGAAAACAATGAAAAAGTAAGGAGTTAGGGCATGTTCCCTGACTTGTAACACTTTGGGGGTAAAAGGATGTGCTAGAGCTTCGGGACGGGACTAGGAAGAATGACAAACAAGCATTCATACGAACGTGCACAAAACCAAACAACGAGTTGGTTAGTGCATAGTTGGAGCACTTTTGGTGCTAAAAAGAACCATGAGCAAACTCAGATTCATAAGACTCACCACAACTCGGACTCAAGGGAAGCCACCACCTTCCCCCTTATAGTATACTTTATGCCTGGCCATGGGACCATCACCCAAATATCATTTTGTCTCGCGACTCCCAAGCGAGAGTCCCGAAATTCCCACGATTGGGATTCTATTGAAAAGAACCTTGATAATTTCATTATCATTGATAGTAAGCTTTTGAGCCAATTCTTGGCATGAAAGTTTTTCATTGCCAACTTCAAGTATGTCAACACATACGAGTGTTGTTGTTTAGTTGCTTCTTCACACATGGTTCTATGACTAGCCTTATTCATCTTCATGCCACCCTTGCAAACTGGTGGTGTTCCTAAAATGTCAATGTTCAAATCTACAAAGACAACATCCAAAAATTTCTTTGTCGCAAGTAGTCATTTTTATTTTCACACCTTCAGAGGGATTATTGGCCTTCTTGCGCCAATCTTCTTCACCCCTTGAAAATAAAAACCAAGGAAAAAACATTTCAAAATCATTACCATGGAGAAAAATAAAATCCAATCAGTTTTCATCAAAAGCTTTTAAACACCAACCTTAAGGTGGGGGAACTTTTGTAAAAGCTTTTGGCAGGCACAACCATGGCCACTATAGGTGTTGTGGCAAGATTTAAACTTGTTCAAGCCAATGATGCAATCCTTGGCCCCACTCCAACATATCTCAACATGGGTCTTTGTATTCACTACTTCATTGCCACTTGCAAGTGAGGCTTTTAGTTTGATTGTTGTAACAACTTCAACACTAAGTGTTCGTGGCCACAAGATAGGTTTTGCTTAAGTTGTCCAGGAATAAAGGGGTTGCAAAGGCATAGGTCGGTTGGCAGTAGGTGTTCCATTAGTAGTTGCAAAAAAAGAAGTGTTTGCTTCTCCCTAACTTTTTCATGAAAAACAAGGTCTTTCTTTTGCCAACAATGCTTATTATCATTCAATTTTGCTTCTACTTATCTCCAACTCTCCATGCATTTGGTTGTGTTGCTTGTGGCTTAAGTCTTTTTGCACCATTCCCCACTTGTCTATTGCTATGGCTTGCTTCAATTCTATTCCATGTTCCAAGCTTTTCAACTTTCTCCAAAGTTTACCTTAGTGAGTCTATGGCACCATAATTTGCTACAACAACAACAACATTACTTTTGCCTAAAGCAACTATGGGAGAAGGAGGAGGAATATTATCATGAAGTTTCAATTTAGAATTTGGTTGGAGCTTCATTGCGTGATCCATTTACATTACCCATGGTAGTTGTTGCTTCTTATAATTGTTGCATAGAAGAAGAAGGAGAGCCCTTTAGACGAAGGTTCAAAACAAGTTTAGGAGAAGGTTTCAACGAAGGAGTGTCAATGTTGGCATCTTGAGACTTCTTGCATTGTGAGAACAAGCTTTGAAGTTAAAAACAACAAAGGACCTCCAACATCCTCACCATCTCCTCAACCTCCTTCTAGTGGTCTTGTAGAAACTTAGGCTTCCATCAAAGCATCAGGAGTGTACATACATTCGGTAGCATGTTTTTCTAGACCATCTAAAGGAAGAGGAGGAAGACCTTACCCCTCTCCCAAGTAAGTTACATCAAGCCAAGATTCTACAAGAAACCTTTAAACTAGAAAGAAAAGTAACAAACAATTGACCAATAAACAAAGAGAGAAAACAATAGCATTTGCAAACTCCACAAATAACATTTTTCACGCATCCAACTTTGCACTCTTATCTATCACTATTGTATTACATCATGCCCTTACAAACTCCTTCCTCCTTTGCAAACATAAGTCTATGCATACATACATTAATCTAGCTTACAAACATCACTACTACAACAAACAACATAGCCATCACCATTTTGCTTTTTTTTTTTCACCACCTCACTTCCTCCAAACAACATATGCAATAAAAATCATAATAGGAGTATCTAAATCAAAATCCACAAAAGCTTAAGTTTTATCTCATCTCATGTTCACCAATGCAAAAAAGACGAAATGCACAAGGCCCAAAGATAAGGAAGACAAAATGCGCAACAATTAAAGACATTTTGAAAATAAAAATAAAACAAATTATCTTTTCATATTTAACAGTCAAATATGTGTCCTTTCATATCTAAAACATTTGGGTGCACAAATATACATGATTTGACACCATAGACTTTGGATACATCCAAAGAATAATGTTTATTCTCAAAAATTAAAATATTACCACTCTAATTAAATGAATTAATTTAATTTCTAAAACTATAAAATTATATTTTAGGACTCTATGATATTTAATCATGTATTTACAACATATAATTCTTACTATGTCATAAAAATTTTAAATAATTTTTTTGCAAGTTAAGTATTTATAATTAATTATAATTAATTATAAATTATTACTTCTTATTTGAAATAAATAACTATTATTACAACATAAAATTTCACAATAATTAAAATGATATTTCCCAATCATAAAAAGTAATTATTGTATTTATAATGCTTATATTTTAATAACAGTAACAAAATTTCATATCCGTAATCAAAAAGTTATGTCCTATTATTAAGATCTTATCTGAAAATTTTATGAAAATTTTCAAATAATGAACAAAGTTGAAGTAATTATTTTATTAAAAAAGACACTAAATAATTGTGGTATTACTCATTATTTATTTATTTATAGTAAATATTTAATATAAAAATGATTTTTTTGTATCAATACTAACTATTCTATAACAACATAAAATTATTCTAAAATTATTCTAATATTATAATTTATTTTACAATTAAAATTACAATACTTGCATAATTAAATTATGATTGAACTTCATTATTCATAATCTATAATATATAAATTTTCTGAAATTTAAGTTTCTAAAAGTATTTAATTTAATTAAAATATTTAATGTAATGACCATAATTACACAAATGGTAATATAATAAATTAAAATATTTATTTCTTGTAATTACTTATCCATATGTAGTAAGTAACTATTGTAAATATTATAAATGATTATGTTTACTGATTATAAATTACACTAAATAATTATTGTTACAAGATATATTTTTATATTGTAAAATTTCCATTTTTAAAATAAAAGAAATAAATTATTGTAATTAATTTACATTAATTTAAAATAATTGTAATTAATTTAGATAATAATTAATTATAATATATGCATCATTATTTTCTATTTGAACATAATTATTCACAATTTGTACTTTATAACTTCAAACTTGAATGAAAATTTTGGAAAAACCATAATGTAGTTAAAATAAATTTTATAATGATTGTAAATGCAGGAATTATTATATACTAATTTTTTATTTTAGAATTTTATTATTACTTATCTATGATCAAATGTTTTTATTATAATTTTACAATGGTTTGGAAAATTAATATATGTTTAGCATATTATTTTATTTATAGTCGAAAAATACCAAGACAACAAAAAACAATATTTGATCGATAACAATATTTACAGTAATAAACGTAATTATATATTTATTATTATTATTATAGTAGGTAGTTACTATAATTATTTAATACCAATTAAATAAATAATAAATCATTGAGGAATTTTTTAATTGTAATTGTAATTCATTATTTATAATCTGAAAATATATATAGTAAAAAATATTAATTACATTATTTTGCATTAAATATAATTTGACGAGATTTTAAGAAGTATGAAAATAGTTTTAAATATTTTAGTTATTTAGTTTTCTATCATGAGTTATGTATTAACAACTTGTGATTAACTAAATAGCTAGTTAGTTAAATATTAATAAGTTATTAGTTATTTAAGTAATTGATAATGAATATTTAATGTTTGTAATGTATAGTTTATATTTGTAATGTATGTTAAATATAATCATTATTAAGTAAATGGTTATCTAATTATTTAGTGAGCCATGTACTTGAATAATTATATTGTTTAAATTTTAAAAAATTATGAACAAAAGGCATGAAGAAAGTTTTCAAGTTGTGACTTCAAAACTCATCCCATATTATTTGTTTTTCATTTTTATTTTGAACATTATATAAACAAACGGTGTGGTCATTCGATTTCACATGAAAAAAAATTGTGCACATCAGATGGCTCAATCAAAAGGCTTAACCCAAAACCAAAAAAATAATTATGCAAAATAATATTTAATTACCTACCTCCCCAACCTACTTATCTATTTAATTAGCTAGGTACCTAGTTTGACGTATCTACCTAGGTTGACCTATGTACCTACCTACCTAAATACCTACTTATATGAATATGTATTTAGCTTGGGAAGATAGGACCTACCTACTGACCTTTTTACCAAAGTAAGTAGGCAAGTATGTAACCTAGGTTTGTAAGCACTTATTTACATACCTACCTAGGTACCTACCAACCTAATATTAATATTTTCTATGAAATTCATTTAAAAAGTGCAATGTGGCATATTTACATTGGGCCATGTGTAATAATATTCATTCCAAGCATTTGAATTAAACATTTCAAATTAATTCTAAATGATAATAATAATATTTTAAATAATAAATATTGGGACACATGGCAACACATCATTTACCATCAATGTGACCAAAATAGTCACATTTTTATCGTGTGTGACAATATGTATACAATGGAATCAAAAGATGAACTTACATTTGTTGATTTTTTCTTTCACCCAATACCTTTTGTTATTTGCAACTAATATCGCATGTGACTTGTCCAAGGCAACTAAAGGGATTTAGTTGCAAATACCAATTGAAAATACGTGTTTTTTTTATAATGTTAAATTGCATATTACAACTATAAAACAATTAAAACAAGATGTTGCAACCCTAGCCTTGGGCTCGCGACCAACGCAAGGGCTTGCAAAGGTGCAAGCGAAGAGGGAAATTCGGGAGTCACATTTCATGCTCCCAAAAGTGCAAGAGAGTGTGAGGGAATGAACCCTTACACTCCCAAATGAACTCCCACTTTGGGAATTGGAGTCTAAATGGACTCCCAAATCTTCATAGAGCAATTACAGGGGTCAAAACCCATTGGATTGAGGAGTTCCTTACATCATTGAAAATTTGTTGGAACATAGATGTTTAAAATGGGCTTGCATGACCCATTTGGACACTTAACACACAAGTTATAGCTAAAAGAAAGGTGAGGAGTCAATTTAACAATTTGACTCCCAACCACAAAAAAATCGGGAATCACCCCGATTCCTTGCGTCCAAGTGGCATGTGACATATCGTTGAAAAGCTCTTGATGAGGGCTATAACTTTTCTTTAGACTTCACTTCAATCAAAGGTCTGCACGCAAAATTATAGGCCCCCAAAATCACAGAAAGGGATTAGCACCATAGTGAACCAAACATTGGATTAAGAAATCGTCAAATTCATTTGCCAGGAGTTTAAGGTAGAAGTTGTGGAGGCTGGTAATCTCCAAGTTGAAAATATGTTCAAGAAGAAAATGGAATTTCTTGATGATGAAGATTAGATCATGAGATGATTATAGTAATTAATTTCACATTAATTACAAAAAAATAAATTGGAATTGGTGGAATTTTTATATGATTGAAAAATTAACAATAGTTTGTGTATAGAATGTAACCTACATATAATTTGAATACAATCAATATATATAACCCATATTATACACAAGTACATCCTCATATATTAATGAGTAGATTACATTTACTACACCATTTTAAACCCATATATTTTATAATACACATAACACATTGAATACCAAAAGGGTTGTGACTTATTTGAACACATTTGCAACTAATGGTACATAAATGAATCTTCTTGAATGAAAGCATATTAAATCTATCCAAATGAAAGGATGAAAAAAACATTAGTTGCAAATTAGTTGGAACATAGTTGCAAACATGACCAAATCCAAAAAATAGTTGTAAAAATAACTAACATTAGTTGCAAGCAACAAATAGTCACAAGTAGTTGAAAATTGATTGGTTGCAAAAACCCAATTTTCTTCTAGTGTATAGGCAACCAAATGCAATGATGTGGATTGCACGATCCTTCCCATACAAACACATCCAACGTGGTAAATGCTAATTGGCATGGATGTTGCCATGTCATATGCATGGTCTTTGTGATAACCCCATGTGCCTTGCAACTTTAGTGGGATTGCATGGTAATTAATATACATTTAAATTTCTAATTAGCTAGTTTTTGATTCACACCACCAAATAGCATGGCTACAATCCTTGATTTCAACATGACTAAATGCGAACTATAATACATCAATATTTCATCCACTAAACACCTAGACAATAACTTGGTGGCATAATGGAATTTAGAGATGAATGTAAATTGTCAATGTAGTTCAAGTAAATAATCTAAAATGCCTTCAGTCTACCTTTATGTCTTCTACTCCTCTTTGAATTGCTTCATCCACAAGATTTTGGTTTTGGGGTTTGGGTGGTGTTGTCAAAGAGTTATTCAACCTTGGTGCATCATCATCCATGTAAACATTACCACATCATCAATGTGGTCTTTACAATGATTGCATGTGCAACTACTTTATAACTATAACAAAATTATTTTGTAGTTAAAAATCAACTAGTTTGTGATTGGGTTTTGATTTTTCAATTCAATTTCAAGGTAATTATACGTTGAACATCATCCTAAAGATTTCATCCAAATCTATTTGCACTAAAACCTTTTGTAACTTCAAGAACTTTGACCCAATTACAAGTGGATGAATCCTAATGTTTAATGGAGTTTGAAATTGTACCATTACAATTTATAAAATTCCATGAAAAAAGCTTCCACAAGAAGCTTCCATTAGAATTTTCTATATATTGCATTATATATTTTTAAAAATTCTTTTCAATAAAGTAGATGTTGAAATCATAGTGGAAGAACACATTCATCTATTATTCACCCACTATATATTATCTCCAAACCCTAAAGTAGCCGCCATTTAACCCTAACCTAGCCGTCGTCAAGCCCTAAGTAATTTTCACTTCTAAACCCTAGCCACTATTATTCAACCTAACCTAAGTACTACAAGGATGAGAATACTATTCATCCTTTTGATGAATATTCAACACATTCATCTCCGTTGGGAATTAAACCTTTTGATGAATGTTTAACACATTCATCTCCGTTGGGAATTAGAAACGAATAGTATTTCTAACACTCCCACTCTATGAAGTTTCTAATTCGAACATGCTTATCAAATTATTATGTCGTTCTCTTGGTAATGCCTTTGTTAGCACATCCGACACCATGCCCTTTGTTGAACAATATTCGAACATAACTTCGCCATTTTCAACTCGTTTTTGAACAAAATGATGTTGCACATCAATGTGCTTTGTTCGAACATGTTGCGTGGGATTTTTCGTCAATGATATTGCACCTTGGTTGTCACATCAAATCACCATTGCCTTCTTCTCTTTCATGTACCTTAATTCTTTCATGAACTTTGTCATCCATATGGCGTCCTTCGTAGCTTGTGTACTTGCCATGTATTCAGCCTCCGTCATTAATAGAACAATTGTGGGTTATTGTTTGCTACTCCAAGAAATGGCTCCACCTCCCATTATAAATATAAACCCTGTGGTGGATCTCCTATCTCAAGGTCACCGACCTAATTCACATCACAATGTCCGACCAAACCTTAGGGCGCCAATCCTCCGAAGCGTAATTTGAATTGCAAAGTGCCTTGTAAATATCGAAAAATGCGTTTGACTACAATCCAATGTTTTATGCTTGGATTGGCCATGTGTTGACTCACCACACTTATTGGGTATGCCAAATCCGACCGAGTACACAACATGGCATACATCAAGGATCCCACAACTTGTTGATAAGGAACATTCACCGTCTCAACATCCTTATTCTCATTTTTCTTCAACTTTGTCTTGGGATCAAGTGGCACTTCGATGGCATTGCAATCCTCCATACGAAAGCGTTTGAAAATCTCCTTGAAATATCCAATTTGGTTGATGTAAAGCAAACGTTGTGCATGATCCCTTTCCACTTCCATGCCAAGGAACAAATGCAAGTCACCAAGATCTTTCATTTGAAACTTTCGAGAAAGTTCTTCCTTCACTTGCAAAAGCTTGTCCTTATTATCACACACCAAGATGAGATCATCAATGTAGATGGCAATGAAAAATTTGACATCTCCCACTTGCGCAACGTACACACTAAAATTCGCATCACTCCTCACAAACTTGATGATTTTCAAGAAAGCATCTAATTTTTGGTTCCAAGCCCTTGGAGATTGTTTCAACGCGTACAATGACTTGTGAAGCTTGCACACAAAATGTTCACCTTCTTGTGTGAATCCTTCAGGTTTTTCCATGTAGATCTCCTCTTCAAGGTCACCATTGAGAAATGTGGTTTTGACGTCCATTTGATGAATCTCCATGTCTTCGATGGCTGCTAATGCAAGGATACAACGAATTGACATAAACTTTGCAACAGGTGCAAAAGTTTCATTGTAATCAACTCCAAATGTTTGGGTGAAACCTCTTACCACAAGTCTAGCCTTGTAACGTTCAACTTCACCATGGACCCCATGTTTGATTTTAACGTGCTCCCAAGTTCCTAGTTAGACCCAAGATGGGTCTAAGTTACATAAACAACGAAATTGTGAGGAACTCGGGGCATGCTCCCAGCTCTCAACACTAAAAAGGGTAGAGGGGTGTGCTGAGGCTCCGGGATGAGACTAGGAAGAGTGACAAGCTTTAATTACTCACTCGTACCTGCACCACAATACAAATTTTGGAGCACCTTTAGTGCTAGGACAAGTCATGGGCAACTTTGGACTCACAAGACTCACCACAGCCCGAACTCAGGGGAAGCCACCACTTTCCCCCATATAATATTCTATGTGCCTCCCCATGGCACCCACATCCGAATGGCTTTTTGTCCCAAGACTCCCAAGGAGGAGTCCCGGAATTGCCACGGTTTAGACTCTCGCAACTTTACAAGACTATAACTCTTTGCTTAAACCTCTGATTGGGATGAGGTCTAAAGCGAAGTTGTAGCTCTCGTCAAGAGCTTTCCAATGGTGTGTTGCACTCCTCCTGCACGCATCGGGGTCGGGTTGATTCCCAACTTTTGGCCTTTCTTTTTGCCATAACTTGTGTTGCAGATGTCCAAATGGCTCATGCGAACGCATTTTCGACATCTACACTTTGATAGCTTTCCCATGATATAAAAAAGGCCCCAATGCGAGGTGTTTTGACCCCTACAATCAAACTCTAAATTTTCGGGAGTCCCAAAGGACTTTTAAGTCCCCATTTTGGGAATGTGAATTTCATCCTCACACTCTTTCAAAATAGGGTTACGATAGGGTCCATGGTGAAGTTGAACATTACAAGGCTAGACTTGTGGCAAGAGGTTTCACCCAAACATTTGGAGTTGATTACAACAAAACTTTTCCACCCGTTACAAAATATGTGTCAATTTGTTGTATCCTTGCATTAACGACCATTGAAAACATGGAGATTCATCAAATGGACATCAAAACCACATTTCTCAATGGTGACCTTGAAGAGGAGATCTACATGGAACAACCCGAAGGATTCACACAAGAAGGTGAGCATCTTATGTGCAAGCTTCACAAGTCATTGTATGGGTTGAAATAATCTCCAAGGGCTTGGGACCAAAAATTAAATGTTTTTTTGAAAAACATCGAGTTTGTGAGGAGTGATGCGGATTTTAACATGTACATTGCCCAAGTGGGAGATGTCAAATTTTCATTGTCATCTACGTCGATGATCTCATTTTGGTGTGCAATAATAAGGACAAGCTTTTGCAAGTAAAAAAAGAACTTTCTCGAAAGTTTGAAATGAAAGATCTTAGCAACTTACATTTCTTCCTTGGCATGGAAGTGGAAAGGGATCATGCACAACGTTGGCTTTACATCAACCAAATTGGATATCTAAAGGAGATTCTCAAATGCTTTTATATGGAGGATTACAAAGCCATTGGAGTGCTGTTTAATCCCAAGTCAAAGTTGAAAAAAATTGAGAATAAGGATGTTGAGATGGTGAAGGTTCCTTATCAACAAGATGTGGGATCCTTGATGTATGCCATGTTGTGTACTTGGTCGGATTTGGCATACCCAATAAGCATGGTGAGTCAACATATGGCCAATCTGAGCCTAGAACATTAGATTGCAGTCAAGCACATTTTTCGATACTTGCAAGGCACTTTGTAATTCAAATTACATTTCGGAGGATTAGCTTAAGGTTTGGTTAGATATTGTGATGCGGATTAGGCTAGTGACATTGAGGATAAGAAATCCACCACAAGGTTTGTATTCATGATGGAAGGTGGGACCATTTCTTGGAGTAGCAAATGACAACCCACAATCGCTTTATCAATGACAGAGGCCGAATAAATGGCAAGTACGCAAGCTACCAAGGAAGCCATACGGATGACAAAGCTCATGAAGGAATTAGTGTACATGAAAGAGAAAAAGGCAATGGTGATTCATTGTGACAACCAAGGTGCAATATCATTGACGAAGAATCCCACGCAACATGTTCGAACAAAACATATTGATGTGCAACATCATTTTATTTGAGAATGAGTTGAAAATGGCGAAATTACTTTCGAATATTGTTCAACACAGGACATGGTGGCAGATGTGCTAACAAAGGCATTACCAAAAGAATAACATAACAAATTGATAAGCATGTTCAGATTAAAAACTTCATAGAGTGGGAGTGCTAGAAATACTATTTGTTTCTAATTCCCAATGGTGATGAATGTGTTAAACATTCATCAAAAGGATGAATAGTATTTTCATCCTCGTAGTAATTAGGTTAGGTTGAATAGTGGTGGCTAGGGTTTAGAAGTGAAAATTACTTAGGGCTTGGTTGCAGCTAGGGTTAGGGTTTGGTGGCGGCTAGGTTAGGGTTAAATGGCGGTTAGATTAGGGTTAAGTGGCGGCTATTTTAGGGTTAGGAGATAGTATATAGTGGAGTGTTTTTGAGTGGTCTTTCATTATCTCCTTTCATGATTTTGAGTGCACATAGAACCTTCAAGCCTTGTTAGTTGTTACAAGTCATAATTTACATTGTAGCATTTGAAGCATACAACCTTTATAATCTTTTATTTAGTTAATACAATTGTTTCATTTCATGAACCTTGAATCTTTCATTTCTTGCTTGATTTCAAGTTGTTTCCAATAATTATCACATAACAGTTGAGATTGAGGTTGGGGCTTCCAAAGCCTAAACCTACACCATATAATTTGAAGATGGTAAATCAAACAACCACAAAATTAATGGGGTTGATTAGAGATTTGAAGATATATGTTCATGGCATTCTTTACATAATTACGTTTATTATATTTCATAATAGTGTGGAAAATTCTAATTATTCCATGTTGTTGGGGAGACCATGGTTGAGGGATGTTAAAATGGCACATGATTGGGGGAGTAACATTGTTACCATATAAAGGAATGGGACAATTAGAATAATTATAATCCATCAGCATTTGGGAGGTGAAGTAAAAATACCACAAATGTTATTCTGCTACGATTATCAAAATGGTATCACAAATGAAGAAGAAGATATCATCTTTGCTCAAAGTCAAAATTGTTTTCAATAGGAACAATTCGTTTACATGACAATTCAATATGTGAAAACCACATATGTGGAGATCATGGATACAAATGTGAATACTAGTGTTTAAAAGCAAATAAATTTGGAATACATAACACAAAAAAGAAGATAGTTGGCAACATATATGAACCAAAAGTAGCTCTGGAAGATAAGGTGTATCCAAAGATGTATTAAAGTCATCAACTAGGGAGTGTTGTGGTGGATGAAACTCTAGCAAAAATCAAAATACAAGAATTACAAATGGTAGCATGGACATTAACTAAAGATCAACAAATAATGAAGTTCAATCTAGGAACTAATGTAAAACCATTGTTGGTGAAGATCAATGCATAGTTGGAAACAAACAAGGTGTTAAAATTGGAACAACTATTAAAGGGTTTCAAAGATGTTATTGAATGGACATACAAAGATTTGAAACGGATTCCACCAAAACTTACACAACACAAAATTGAATTGAACAATATTATACCACCGGCACATTAGGCTAGGTACAGATTAAATCCAAATTATGTTACATCAGCCAAATAAGATATAGACAAGTTATTAGCAATTAGATTTGTTTAATCTATACATGAAGCTACATGGTTGTCACCCATAGTAATAATACCTAAAAAAATGGCAAATTGAAATTTAGCATAGATTTTTAAAAGTAAATACAACCACGAAGAAGGATCCATACCCATGACCTTTCACAAATGAAGTGTTAAACATAATAGCAAGGTATGAAGCATATTTTTTCTTTATGGATACTCACGATATCATCAAATCTTTATAGCTCTAGAAGATACATACATACTGCATTTGTTATAGACTAGTAGGTTTTTATATGGAAGGTGATTTCGTTTAGAGTTTAAAATGGACCTCCAACATATCAGAGAGTTATTACAAAAACATTCAGATAATATTTGGACAACTTTATGAAGATATTTTTGGATGACTTTATAGTGTATAGTGACATGGAAGGTCATTTGCGGAAGCTCATACTATGTTTTCAAATGTGTAGAGAATATGGCATTAGTCTAAATCTAGAGAAATGGGCATTTATGGTATTTTTAGGGATGGTATTAGGTTTTATTGTTTCCAAAAAAGGGAAACTAATAGATCCAAAAAAAGTACAAGCAATAGTAAACATGCCACCACCTAAGAATCCAAAGTGGATTCAAATATTTAATGGGATGGCACAATTTTACAGATGTTTTATCAAAAACTTTGTTGCTATTATAACACCTATCATTAAACTAACCAAAAAGACAAAGACTTTTCTTTGGACAAAGGAATGTTAGAAAGGCTTGGGAATTGATCAAACAAAAATATATTGAGGTCCAATTTTGATATCACCAAATTAGCAAGTGGAATTTCATGTTCATATAGATGAATCCTTGTTAGTTGTGGGGGCTATGTTGGCTCAGATTGTAACATGGAAGAGTGATAAACTAATAATGTATACTTCTAGGCTTCTGAACAAAGCAAAAAAAAATTATAACACGATAAAAAAAAAAGGCCTTAACAATGGTTTTTGCTTTGCACAAGTTTATACATTATTTGTTGGGTAATAAGTTTGTCTTTTATGTAGATCATATGGCATGGTCTATTTGGTCAACAAACCACATGTTTCAAGGAGAATAACTAGATGATTGTTATTGTTTGTAGAAATGACTTCACAAATAGTCTATAAACTAAATAGAACTCATGTAGTTGCAAATGCATTGTTAAGACTACCAAATATTACAAAACCAACATGTGTGTTTGATCAAACCACAGATGCAAACATGTTTTACATAAAGCTTAAATGGTTGAATAATGTAAAAGAATTATTGAGAATGAGACAAATTGTGGGTACATTATTAATATAATAAAAGCAGATATTGGTTAGGAAAGTAGAGCCTTTCATATTAAAGATGGTGGAGTGTACAGAATGGGCCAAGACAACAGACTATGATGATGTTTGACAACTATAAAAGCACATATGGTGATGAGAGAGATGCATGAAGGACCATCAGGAAAACATTTTGCAACTAAAATAACATAAAGGAAAATATTGGATGCTAAATATTGGTGGCCAACTATGTATAAAGATGTGCATGATTATTGTAGATCTTGTGATGCATGTCAAAGAACATGAGGATTGGCAACTGAAAGTCTTGCAAAGCTGGTCACAAGTTTTCCAAAAACCCATTCATGAAAACCATTCATTTATTTTGTGTAACCAATTAAGCCACAAGGAAAATATATAGGGAACAAATATATTATTATTGCCATAAATTATGCTACCAAGTGGGTGGAAGCAAAAGAATTGAGAACTAATATTGTAGTAGTCATAACAATTTTTTTGTAGGAGTGCATATTAACCATGTTTAGATGTCCTTTAATTATAGTCATAGATTAGGGGGTTCATTTCATTAATGATGCCATCAAGTATTTGACAAATCATTTTATATCGAAACATGTGAGTATTATCCTCAAGGGAATGGGTAGGCCTAGTCTACTAACAAGGTACTTGGACACCATTAACCAAGCTAGTTAGTGAGAATAAAACAGATTGGGATGAACATATGTCCACAATGTTATTTTCATACATAACTACATATAAAGCAACAACATGGTATACACCATATCAATTAGTGTATGGATTACATCCATTAATGCCCACATAGTACATAATGTCAGTTGCTAGTGGGAATGAAAAGGATAATATTTCAATGGAAGTTTTAACTAACATAATTATAAAGTTGGAGAAGTTGCAAGAGGATAGAATACAAGCTGTAAAAACTACGAGTATTCAACAGTGAAATATAACATTATGGAGTCAACATAAAAATACAAAAAAACAATTCAATTCTAGTGATTATGCTTTGTGGTTTTTAAAGGGCAATAATTCACACCTAGGGAAGTTTAATAGGAAATGGTTTGGACTGTACAGAGTACAATATGTGTTGCCAAATAACATTGTGTTATTGGTAACAATTGAAAAATTTGAGACTAGCCCTATATTGGTCATGTGAAGCTCAAAACTTAAAATTTAAAGTTTAAAAAAAGAACAATATATGCTAATGTATTGGGAATAAAGTGCAAGTGGACTTTAGGCAAAGGATTCTGATATGGAGGTGGAAAATGAAGATTGTGACATATAAAAATCATAGATACAGAGTAATTAAGATGAAGGACATATGAAAGATCTTGCAGTTAACACAATATTGATTTTGGAACTATAGATGACTAATGAATCTGTGAGTAATAATTGTAGAAGTGAAGGAAGTGGGATGCAGATTGAAAATTACTTGTTAGGGGTATCAGTTGAATCAACATAAATATTTGCCTAGTCATCAAGGGTATTCACACGATCATTAAATTTGTTGGCATAGTCAACAAAAAAATCAATATAGTTAGTAGGTGTATTGCCATAGTCAACAAATGAGTTAACATGATTAGTTCATAAGTGGCCATGATCAACAAAAGGTGTACATGGCAAATGAGGCGGAGTCAGTACAATTAATGTAGGGAGATTAGGGATGTGGACTAATAGGAAAATGAAAATTGAAGCATTTATTCATAATGTGACACAAAATGCTTCCACATGGTTATATAAGGGACACAAAAAATGAGAGTGATGAACCATATTAATTAAAAAAACTAGGCGTTAATTAAAGGACGATGGGTAGGTAAAAAAATGAATGTGATGGGCGAGAAGTTCAAGGACAAAAAAAAGGGGTGACCATCAAAAAATATTTTCATTTCTTGTCGGTAGTTGTGAGCATTTTTTAAGTTCTAGAATTCATAGGAGCATGAGTGTAGAAAGTGCAATTGAGAAACTACAAAAAGTAGCAAAGGAAAAGGAAGCGCAAAAGAGTGAGCACAAACAAAGAGAAGAGGAGGAAGCAAAATTGTAGAGAAAAAAAGAAGTAGAAGAGGAGTTGCGAAGAGCAAATAGTGAAGGAATGTTGAATATTCGGGCATTGATTGTAAGGTCATCATCACATTCTTCATCATCTTTAGAATGTGCAGAAGGAAAAACGTATAATGAAAGGATACAATTTGTGCATACGATAATTCATGATATAAATTGAACTGGAACATCTGCGGTTAAATTTTTGCATAGAAGAAAACATTGGCATGCAAATGTGTAGACAGGACCAGAAGTTACATTAATAAATTTGGTGTTCATTGAAGAATCAGAGGAAGATGAAGCTATGGAGCAACAATTTGAGGAGGCATAGATAGGATAGATGGATGTAAGGGAAGAAGATGTTGTTGGGACAAAAGTAGAGCCATCCATAGAAGTGCAGGTGTTGACATAAGCACAATTAAGGGCAATGGAGATCAAAATGCATGAGTTAGATGCTACAACAAAGAAAAGACATGCCATCATGGACAAAGTTTATACACTTTTTAGAGAAAGGTATTTGCATTCCAAATCCTAAGCAATTCATAGGCATGTTGAAAGGATGGAGGATTGGAAGGATATCAGTGAAGAAAAAAACTAGGCTTTTAAAGTAAGGCTCGTTCTTTTATTTCTAATGAGTTGGGAAGCACCCATGTTCGATGTTGTGCTGGAATTTTTGAACAAATTTGTGATCAAAGGCACAAATATTTACTTTGGGCATAAGGATAAGGTGTATGTAATTAATAAACAATTGATTATAGATGTCTTTGGAGTATGTGCAAAAGGGTATGTAGAAGACCCCAAAAGGGTAGGCAATAAGTCACTACTAGTTTTAGCATTACAAAATTATAAAATCGCACCTACAAATTTTGTAGCAAATTAGTGGAATGTAAAGAGTCTAGGTATGCCATATTTTGTTAGATATCTTGCAAATCATATTGGTGATTCATCAAAGAAAAAAGGTGATGTATTTTAACAACATGAATGCCATTACATTGATGAGGGCAAAAAAAAAGGCAAAAGGTAGATTGGGCATAAATTATATACAATAGTTTGTGTAGTGAACTAGATCGGTGGTATAAATATGTCAAGGAGAATAAGGGGGATAAAAAGGACACATGTTAATCTGCCTTGATATTGGCAAAAATCTTTCAGTATATGTTTGTCCACCAAAAGGAAAATCCATAGAAACCAACGCCCAAGGTGAATAGAACTAAGGAGGAGATGTAGACATCATTGGAAAATAGAAAGAAGGTTGCAGCATAATTTCCAAAATGTGTTCTTAAGAAGAAGAACAAAGTTAAGCAAGGTGGAGCCTCAGGTTCAAGAGTTAAGAGGGAATAGGAAAGCACATAAGCAAGGGCATAGAAAGTGATGAGGGGCATAGTGGCACCATCTGCAGTGCCAATAATGGTACATGTAGCCAAATAGTTTGTAAAGGTATTACAAATGACATTCCCACGTGAAAAACAACTAAAGGAACAAAGGTAGAAAGTTAAGAACGAACTTGACATAACGTTTCTAAAGGGTGAGGAGCATATGCACTTTGATGGGGATGTGTATGAAGACTAGATGGAGATCAGTAGAAGACCACAACATTTGCAACAATAACAACAATATGCACAAGAAGGTCTACAAATTAGTAGATTGTAGATGGAGAGAATGGAAACACAACCTTCTTTTCTAATGTTTAGACCACCATAACTACATGTACCATTTAGTAGACCAAGATTTCCAAAGGGATTTCCATTTGAATTTGGGTTGGGGAGTAGATTGATGCAAGAGATGGGATCATATGAAAAAGGATCCAAAAATCCTATGACACAAACAAGTACACCAAAGTCTTGGAAGAGGTAGTTGGAAAAGTAATGTAAGAAGATAAGGCAATTAAATTATTTTAGACCATGGCAATTATGAGTTTGAATATGGGGAATTTGAATTTGGAGGTAAGCAATTTAAAGAATATATTGGCTACAAAGGAGAAGGAGAAGGTAATACTACAAGTGGAATTGCCTACGGAGAAGGACTTCTAGGACTATAAGCATAACATAGAAATCTAGAGGGAGAGCATTGCAGAGAATGAACAAAAGATTAAAGCATTCTTTTAGACGATGTAAGATGAAAATAAGGCAGAGGAGGATGTTTTGACAAATTTGGAATTGGAAAATCTGAAGAATGCATCTTTACTAAATTCTAAAAAGTTTAGAAGAAAAATAATAGAGGTAGAAAAAAAAAAGTTGGTGGAGGAAAATGAATATCAAAGGAATCTATGGCAATTGCAAGCATGTTGGAGATTGATTAGGAACAAAGGAAGAGTTTGGACTCAACTGGTGTCAAGAAAAGGCTAAAGGATTATGAACAAATGTTGCAGTATTATATTCTAATGAGGACAAAGAACGTGATGAAAGATTCTAAGGTAGAATTTGAGGATTAGTGGGAGGTTGTAGAGGAGTATTTTGCAAATGAGTTGGAAAAGAATATGCTTTAATATAAAGCTGATGAAAGAATTCTAAAGTATGAGTTAAAAATTTATGAAAAAGCATTTCAGATATTGTCTGTGGCAATTGAATAAGTATAAGGGCATTGGACAAGGATGAGGAGGTTGAAGTAGGGCATAATGGAACAACTTAGGAGGAGGAAATATAAACTAAAGAACCATAAAACCTCAAAGAATAAATAACTCTGGAGGAGGAAATATAGACAAATAACCTTAAGACCTCAGAAAAGGGGACCAAAAAAAGAAAGAATCACAGATAACTCAAGAACAAGAATAGTTGGAAACTATTTCAACAACATAAAAAGAGGTATCCAAGATACAACCCTTAGAAATAGAACCACAAACTAAGTGGAAAAGGAGGTTAGAATTGTAAAGCCAGAGGTGGGTACATAACCATTGGTTGTTGAACAAGTCAAGATTACAAAGACTATAGTGGAGGAGATAGGTGATTAGAAGGTTGTATAATGCTTTCATTTTATTTTCTATCATTTCATAAGGGTTTCAAGGAAAAAATCCAAAGTACAAAGGGGGTAATGTTAAAGGGATAAGATGATTACATGGTTTGGATGAACAAAACATTTAAGATAGGGATTGCTCATGGAACATTGTTGGTTTGAATATTGAATTCTTATTGGTTTTGAATCATGATGATGTGACTTGGCACTACCCAAAGGGGGGAGACTTGGGGAAAAGGATTTCATTTTTAGACACAATTTTGGGAAATAAGAATAGTTGTAGGTATTTTGTAATAGAAAACCATAAATTCTATTTTAATATACCAGAAATTTTATTTTGTTGTTTTGATTTCATTTCCACAAAACACGAAATTTTGTTATAATTTTTTTTTTAAATTCAGTAAAACAGAGAAGTATAGACTTCTATAGTAATTTCCATATCCATATCATTGTGTGATTTTTTTCTAATATCAAAAATGTAATGTAATGAATCTAATCTTGTCTCTAGATTTTTTCTACATTGTATTTTGAAATGCAGATTCTAGTTATATGAAATAATTATGAATATGGTGTTTTAATGAATTGCAAAGTCATGTGTGTTGGAATCAAGGTAAAAAATGTGAATGTGTGCATATTGTAGTGCAAATATGTTGTTAGAGTAGCATGGAATAATTTTGCAAGGCTTAAATTTCACTTTTACCATAATTTAATTACCCAAAAGGGATAATTCATATCTAGAGCCAAGTGGAAAACTAGAGGTTTGCTTAACGAAGGATCCTTAAAAGGAGGATCATTTAATCAATACCCACTTAGAGGACTGCCACCTCATCCACATGTTTGGTTTTTACAGATGGAAAACACTCGATCCAAGGATATTCATGCCACCATGGTACCAACCGGTTATAGTTTGATCTCAACCAACCAATAAATTACCATATCAAAAGCTTCAATATCCCACGTACATGAACGATACTAATCCTAATGCTCACATTAGAGTTTTCAAAAAGGTAATCAGAGCCAGTGTTGAGACTATGGAAACTAATATCATCAACCTGTTTGGTTTCATTTTATAAGACAACATTTTAGAGTGGGGTGAAAACTTTTTACAAGATCATCCTAACTGCACATTTGATGAATTAGAGTAACATTTTGCAAGCGCTTCCAAATTGTGAAAAATGACCAAAAAATCTATATGCAGTTGAAGAATTTCCAGTAACAAGTTGGCAAATGGGTAGAGGTCTACAATGAATGTTTGCTTAAATTGGTTAATTACTTACAAGTGAAAGCTACTAATGTTTTCCTTACTATTATTTTAGAGCATGTTTATAATCATACCTTAGGTTGGCAACAACATGTATGACGAGAGATACCCTTATTAAACATAAAAAAGTTGTAATGATTTGTGAAGAAAGGGGACTAATCATATCAAATTACAATGTTTTGATAATTCAATTAGAAATCCAAACTAGTTGCATAACCCATAGTCATTTATACCATTTTTAAGTATCAATTAATGTGTTCAAATTGTGGTAAAACAAATCATGTGAAAGAAACTTGTCATAATAGGAAGAGAGAATAACCATCAGTTCTTATTGTACCCACTAAAGTTGTTGAACTAGTGGTTGAAGTAAGTGCACAAGCTATTAAGTTTGGAGATTATTCATGTAGATGAAGAAGCCTACTTGAATGAATGGGTTACGTATTGGTTGTATTTTGAAGGCTATAAGTATGACCAACTTACTAGCAAACTGGTTGAAGTAACTATTATTATTTTCCAAAAAAATTCACTTGTGTAAGCGATAACTATAGTTACAAGTTTTCAAAGTGAACATGTTGCCACTACTATTGAAGAACCTAAACCCATTACAGGAAAAACATAGTTGGCCATTGTTTTTTGTACTTTACCTTTTCCCACAAAATCTGTGGAAGTATTTGTAGTAGTTGTTAACATTCAAGTAGAAGCCTTGGAAGAACTTGTGATTCCAAAACCCATACATAGATATTGGAATAGGTGCAGAGGTTATTTTGATTGACAATATTACCCTTGCTTTTGAAGGTTTTAAGACTCCAAATATAGTATTGAAGGACACACCTATTACGAAAGGATCAAGATTTCAATTGGTTTTTTTGGTTGAACCCATTGATACCACAAGTGAATAACCTATTAACGATTTGGATGTAGGACTTAAACATGTAAGTATAGGGGATTGGTTTCAAGGACGAAATCTGGTTTTCAAAGGGGGGGGGGGTAATGTTAACCCAATTTTTCAATATGTAGTGACTAGTTAAAACCAATTAGTAATTAGTGAGGCAGTATAACCTTAAAACAATTTTAGTTTTTGGATAACATGTTTTAAGTTAACCAAACTATTATATGAATTGATAACCAATCTGTTATAATAACCAGTTGTTAACAGAATGTTGAATAAACTTATGACAAGTAATTTTGTTATTTTGATTCTAAGTTTATATTGGTTAGCAACTATTTAAGTTGAAACAACAATATGAGTTGGTATAAATATGAGGACTTGGAACCAAATCAAGAGATTTTTTTTTTATAACTCTTGGAGAGTTTTTGAATTTTGAACTAGTTTATTTTGATTTTCTTTGAAGCTTTTCCTTTCTATTTTGTTTGGAATGCAAGATGTAAAATAATTTTGTTCTTGATGAATAAACAAGAAAACTTCAATGTTTATTTGTGTTTTGATATTTTGAATTTGGAGAAACAAACCAAACATGTTGATAATTTCAGTAAACCAAAATTGGAAAATAGAAAAGAGCATGTAAAATTAAAGGAAATAGAAAACACCCTTAACAAAGCATCTATCCTTACCCTTATGTTTTTTATTACTATAATAACCTTTCTTCTAATGCTTACAATATTGTGCCTAAAACATTGCAATACAATAGAACCTTCGTATAAAGTACTCCCTATTTGCTCCCAAAAAAAATCGTCTTGTACTTTATAGAGTAGGTGTACTTTATGTAGAGAAACCTTAACCCTAGGAAAAATCCCTAGCCTTCAACCCAAAATCTAAAACTCTTGCTTTCTTGCAATTGTAGTTTTTTAAGTTTATTTGATCATTGAAAGTACTGATGTATCTTTGATTGCTTTAAAGTAGAATAATAAAGGTCTTTAAGAATCGCATTCAAGCTAAGTAAATCAAGCTCCTCACTAGAAAGTGAATGCGCTTTCGTGAACGAAATCAATTGAGTTACCATGTCTCTTGCTTTTGTAATACAAACGACTTTTGGAACTTCAAGTTGCTCCAAGTCTTCCAATTTGATCGCTAT
>Ga0116228_10000393_pt1 | contig 32711 bp, 23 predicted proteins | sample S1TSphfallax_2_FD_89694 | JGI IMG/M metagenome (GOLD analysis project Ga0116228, IMG submission 89694) | Host-associated microbial communities from peat moss isolated from Minnesota, USA - S1T2_Fc - Sphagnum fallax MG | ecosystem: Host-associated > Plants > Peat moss > Unclassified | place... | reverse complement strand
CTCAAGAATTTCTGCGACGTCCTGGTCGAGGTGCTGAAGTCCGTGTCGATGAGCGCGGAGGACATGTGCTCCCGGGTGAGCGTGCGGAACCTCGAGGTGGCGCGCCGCTTTCTCGACGCCGGGCAATCCGTCATGTTCGTGACATCGCATCTGTGCAACTGGGAGTGGCTGCTGCAAGGTGTGGTGCTGCAATTGGGTCATCCGTTGGACGCGGGCTACAAACCCCTGCACGATCTGTGGGCGGAACGGCTGATGCTGAAAGTGCGTTCCCGATTCGGTGCCCGGTTGGTGCCGGCGAAAGAATTGCTGGCGGACATCATCAAGCGGCGTGCCATCGTGCGTGGCATCGCGATGAACGCCGATCAAGCGCCCGTCTCGACCGACAAGCGCCACTGGACGCAATTCCTCGGCCAGGACTCGGCTTTCTACATCGGCGCCGAGCAAATATCCCGCGCCACGCGCCTGCCCGTCATCTATGCCTGCATGCGCCGCGTGCGGCGCAGCCACTACGAGGTGGAGCTGAAGTTGCTGTGGGATGGCAAGGAAACCGTTTCGCCCAATGAAATCACCGAGAAATATGCACGCGCATGCGAGTTGGACGTGTTGCGAAGTCCCGCGGACTGGTTGTGGTCGTACCGCCGCTGGCGCCTCAAAAAGCCATTGTACGGCGGCGCCTGAGAGCGGATGATGCGCTCGAATCCGGGATGCTGTGAAGGGAGCGACGAATGAAACTGGACGATAGCCGCGAAAGCGACAATGTCGAGGATGGCCGGGGCGGTGGCGGCGGGGTGCGTCCCATCCATCTGGGATTGCTCGGCACCGTGGTCGTGATCGGCATCGGTTATTTCATGGGTATCAGCCCGTCCACGATGCTGAGTTTGTTGAGCGGTGGTGGCCAGACCGTGGATTCCTCCACTCCCGTGACCGCGGCCACTGACGCCAACGACCCGCAGGTCGTGTTCGTGCGCAAGATTTTGGGGTCCACCGAGGATGTATGGGGTGCCTACTTCCAAAATATGGGCAAAACCTACAGCCCGCCCAAGCTGCATCTCTTCTCCGGTCAGGTCGACTCGGCCTGCGGTCTGGCGAGCGCAGCGGCGGGGCCTTTCTACTGTCCCGGCGATCGTAAAGTGTATATCGACCTGTCTTTCTACCAACAACTCGCCACGCAATTCGGTGCCCCGGGACAGTTTGCGCAGGCTTACGTGATCGCGCACGAAGTCGGCCATCACGTGCAAAATCTCCTGGGCATTACCGACACGGCATCGCGTCAGGAATCGCAGGCGGGCCGGATCGGCGGCAATCATGTATCCGTGGAGGTCGAATTGCAGGCGGATTGTTTTGCGGGGGTGTGGGCGCAGCTGGCGAATCGAACTGCCAGGATTCTCGAGCCGGGCGATCTGGAGCAAGGTCTTACCGCCGCCTCGGCGGTGGGCGACGACACGCTACAGAAGCGCGAGCAGGGTACGGTGGTACCCGACAGCTTCACTCACGGCTCGTCCGCGCAACGCGTGGCGTGGTTCAAGCGCGGTTTCGACAGCGGCAAGATCGAGAATTGCGATACTTTCAGCGCGGGCTCCTCGCTGTAGCATCACCGGAGGCGATGCTGCAGATCGCTCCCGATGCAGCATCAAGTCGCAGCGGTCGCCGGCGCTGCCGCGAGCTTGCCTTGCAAATGCGCGGCGAGCTGCGCGATGGTCGGGTGATCGAACAGCTCGGTCAGATCGATCATCCCCGGAAAATCGCGATCCACACTTTCGTGAATTTCGATCAGCTTGAGCGAACTCGCGCCGATTTCGAAAAGATTGTCATCCACGCCGATTTTCTTGCCGGGCAACGCCGCTTCGCAAATCGACTGCAGTCGCGACTCGAGGCCTTCCGCCGCCGCCGACCCTGTCCCCGAGGAGGCCCTCAAGGTCGCGAGTTCCGCGAGGTCCGCATCGAATTCGGCCTCGATATAGGCCTGTTCCAGAAGATGCCGCTGCACTTTGCCGCTGGTGGTCTTGGGAATGCGCTTGGTGGGTACGACCTCAGCGACCTCGAGCCCGGTGTGCTCGTTGATGAGGCGGCTGACCGCCGTCGCCGTGGGCGCGAAGTCTTGCATGCTGCCCCGATGCAAAACGAATATCACCAACTCCTCACCCTGTGATCCTGGCTTGGCGATGCCGGCCGCCACCACCTTGTTCAAGTCCAAGCCGGGCGCGCGCTGCGCGATGTTTTCCAGATCGTAAGGGTAGTAATTCTGGCCGTTGACGAAAATGATCTCCTTGGCGCGTCCCGCGATATAAAGACCGCCTTCGTGCATCACCGCAAGATCGCCCGTGTCCAGCCAGCCGGATGAGTCGGTGACTTCGGCCGTAGCCTGCGCATCGGCGAAATAACCTTGAGATACGCTGGCGCCGCGAATCAAGACATGACCCACCTGGCCGTCCGGCAGCGCCCGGTGCGCATCGTCCGCGATCAACAGTTCCGTGTTCTTGATGACCTGCCCGACGCACATCAGCTCGAGCGCATCGCGCGAATTCTCCGGATTCAATTCCACCGCGCCGCCGATGCTGAGTTTGTGGCGGTTGGCGCGAATCCAACGATAGTCGAGGTTGATCGCCGGCAAGCTCACCGCGAGCGCCGCCTCCGCCAGTCCGTAGACCGGGTACATCGCGCTTCTTTTCAAGCCCGTGTGCGCCATCGTGCTCATGAACTCGTTGCAGAGCGGCACGGAGATGGGTTCTGCGCCATTGAATATCATGCGAATCCGCGACAGGTCGATGTCCTCGAGACGCCTCGTCCCCAGCACCTTGAGGAAGTGACGGTAGCCGAAATTGGGCGAGCAGGTGATGGTGGCGCGCACCTTGGCAGCGGCTTGCAGCCACAGCAAGGGCCGCCGCACGAACAATTCCGTGGGCATCAGATACATCGGCAAGCCCGACAGGAACATCATCAGATGAAAGCCGATCAAGCCCATGTCGTGTGTCAAGGGCATCCAGCTCAAGGTGGCATCCTCGTCGGTGAATTTGCAGACGGAATGCACGCCCTGGGTGTTGGCGATGAGATTGCGATGGGTCAGCATCACGCCCTTCGGTTCACTGGTGGAACCGGAGGAGAACTGGATGAAGGCCACATCCTCCGCGGAGGCCCGCTGTACCTTGCCAGGTCTTGAGATGTCGGTGATCGATTCCACCAGAAAGGCGCGCGCCTTGAGCGACGCGAAGAACGCGGACTCGCCCAGTTGTTCCGCCAGCGCCTCCAAGCGCTGCAAATTCTTTGCATCCGTGTAGAGAATGGGTGGGGCGCTAGCGCCAGGGCGGCCATTGTCGGGGGCGTCCTCGGCGCCGGACAGTTTGCGTGCGACACGCAGGAGCTTCTGACGATGTTCGTCGCTGATGCCCACGGCAAGGGGCACGGGCGTGATGCCGCCCGCTATCGCCGCCCAAAATCCGTCGAGAAATTGTTCATTGTTGTTGAGAAAAATGATCATCTTGTCGCCGCGCTGCGCGCCGGCGGCCTGCAGGTGATGGAGAATTCCGAGCGCCCGCGCATACAAGTCCTTGAAGGCGACCCGCCGCTGCAGGTTCTCGCCCTCCACATACGTGACGGCGTGATCGATGCCGCTGTTGCGCTCGAGGATGTCGAACAGCGTGGTACCGACACCAAGTTCATTGACATTGATCATCGTGGGTGCACCGTCATCATCAGGTTGGACCGGGGACGCAGGTTGATTTGCGCCTCGAATTGGATCGGTTCATCGGTGGCGCGCGTCAGTCGAAAGCGGCGCGTCATGGCATGCATGTGCGCCAGCATCTCGAACATGGCGATGTTCTCGCCGATGCAATGCCGCGGTCCCACGGCGAATGGAATATACGCGAACCGATGCCGCTCCTCGGCGTCGGGCCCCGCAAAACGTTCAGGTCTGAACTCCTCGGGTTCGCTCCAGTATTGTGGATGGCGATGCAGCATATACGGGCTGATCAACACATCGGTACGGGGCGCGATCGGGAAGCCGCCGAGTTCGTCCGCTTCGATCGCCCGGCGCGAGAGCAGCCACCCCGGTGGATACAAGCGCAGCGACTCCTGCAGAACCTGATGCGTGAACGCCAGCGACTCGGCGGCATCGAGTCCCAGGCTCCCCGTGGGGTTCATCGCGTCCGCTTCAGCTTGCAGGCCCTCGGCAGCGTCGCCGTGTGTTGCCACCAGGTACCAGGTCCAGGTCAGCGCGGCGGCGGTGGTTTCGTGACCGGCGACGATGAGCGTGAGCACCTCGTCGATCAGCTCCTTGTCCGCCATGGGCTGTTCGGTTTCACGGTCGCGCGTCAGCATCAACATGCCGAGGAAATCGAAATGCTCCTCAGCCTCGCGCCGCCGGCGTTGGATCAACTCCCCGACCAGACGTGCGAGGGAGCGGAATTGAAACGCGAACTTCAAGTCGCGATTCGACTGCTTCGCCACCACCTCGAAGGGATTGACGCCCATCATCTGCTCGAGACGCTCAAGGTCGGTGCCGAAGATCGAACGCAGGACGATCTCGAGGGTCAGTTCGCTCGAGTCGCTGGAGATGTTGACGGGCTCGCCGCGAGCGGCCGCGGCCGCCCAGCGTTCCGCATACTTCTCGTTGACCTCGCTGATGAGCGCCGCGAATTGGTCGATGACGCGGCGGTGAAAGGAGGGCTGCATCATGCGCCGCTGCCGCCGCCAGAAATCACCTTCACTGGTCATGATGCCGTTGCCGAGCAGGATCTTGACCCGATCCATGCCATTGCCCTTGGTGTAATTGCGATGGTTCGAGAGCATCACGCGCTTGATGTCCTCGGGATTGTTGATGATGTAGTCGAAGACGCCGCGCGCCGGGGCGAAGACCCGGTAGACATCGCCGAAGCGCGCGAAATACTCGCGTAACCGCTCGAGCGACTCCTCGCTGCCGCCGATGTCGAAGCCCTCGGTGGGGCCGGGCGGAATGGCTGTGTTTTGCATGCCGCCATTGTAACTTAGGCGTTGCGCTGCACCGAGCGCTTCCCGACAATACCGCCGGTGCAAAACAAACGCGACGAGCCCGGCCTTCGCAACACGATCTACGAGCAAAAGACCCGCTCCGGCCGACGTTTGACCAACTCCCGGCGTTGGTTGTACGAGTTGGCGGCGCCCGTGACCTTGGCGGCCGCGCGCGCGACGCTCGGCACCTGCCGCGTCGTGCGCATTCTGGGAATGGGACACATCAGCAATTCACTGGCGCGCGCTCCCTCGTTCATTCCGGTCTATTGGCATCAGCACCAGCTGTTCTGCGCGAAGCATCTGCTCGAGCTGCGCAGCCTCGGCGTCAAGCTCGGATTCCTCGTCAGTCCTTCGGTCGACGGCGAGTTCGGTGCGATGTTGGTGCGCAGGCTGGGAGGCGAAGTGATCCGCGGCTCATCCACCCATACCGGCGCGCGCACCCTGCGCGACTTCTACCAAGCGCTGGTGCACGACAACATCTCACCCGTGATCACGCCGGACGGGCCGCGAGGACCACCTTGGGTGTTCAAGCCGGGGGCGCTGATGCTGGCGCAACTCTCGCAGCGGCCCATCATTCCGATGGCCTACTTTGCTTCGCGCGCGTGGCACATCGGCTGGGATGGCTTCGTGATCCCACAGCCCGGAGCGCGCATCGTGATCGCCATCGATGAGCCGGTGTATGTCGCCAAGGGGACCGACGCGGCGGCTCTCGAACGCCTGCAACTCGATATGGAACATAGGCTTAAGCGGCTATTCGAAAGCGCTAAGGCTGCGGCCAATTGAGAAGACGGCGCTAGGCCGATGATATCTCGATTAAGTTAATAAGAGATTGTCGGGCGCGCGACTAACAGCATTGCCGTGAAGCCCCGACAATACAGTCGCTTAGCTTGTAATCCTGACAACTTGTGCGAGAATCCAACTGTATATCGGGATGAAACTCGTCAGGAACTGTGTGTCGCATTCGATTTCCCTCTACCGTCGAGTGGCAAACTGTTGATCTACCGACTTCAAACTTAAAACCCGAACCAGTCCAGGCGCATGGCCATAGCACCTCACGATCCCCGCCAACTCGACCTGACTGCGTCGGATGTTTTATCTCCTCAAATTTGGCCCAAACAACGCGGCGTTCTTCGACCCGCGCTCGGGCTGGATGTCATCTGCACCAAGATCGCGGTCGACTTTCAGGCCATGTCGGCGGACAACGCGCTCTGCACCATCGTCACCAATCTGGAGTTGCTGCGCGAGGCCACCCGGGTTGATACCGCCTTTCACATCGATCTTGACCTGGACGCGGACGCGTTCGGCGAGATCCACGTCGCACGCGGCATGCTCACCACGGGCAATCCCGAGCAACTGCGCGGCCAGCCGCTCGATGCCATGCCGTGGCTGCGCTCGCGGCTGGCGCCGCTGCGCGTCTCGGAGCTGCGCGACACGTCGGAACCGCGCGCCGATCAGAGCCAGGATGCGCAGCAGTGGAGTCACCTCGGCGTAGGCTCGGTCCTGATGATCGGGTATTGCGTGGGCGGCAAGCCTGCCGGCGTTCTGGGCATTGCGAATGCCCGGCCGCGCGACAATTGGGAAGTTCATCTGCATCTGCTCATGAAACTGCTCGGCAGCAGCTTGTCGACGAGCCTGGAGCGCATCGCCATACACCGGCAGCTGCTGGATCTCGAAGAGCGCAACGAGCTGGCGCTGTACAGCGCCAATGACGGCCTGTGGGACTTCGACACCCTCAACAACCGGGTGTATTTGTCGCCGCGCTGGAAGGCCATGCTTGGCTACGATGAAAACGACGTCGGCCAGGCGCCCGATTGGCGCACGCTGGTTCATTCCGACGACATGTCGCGGGTGCAGTCGGCGATACGCGATCACGTCGCCGGCAAGACGCCGATCTTCGAGAGCCTGCACCGCATGCGCCATGCCACCGGCGAGTGGCGCTGGGTCATCAGCCGCGCCAAGGCCAAGGTCGACGAGAAGGGCAGGTTGCTGCGCCTCGTGGGCGTCGAGCTCGATATCACCGAGCGCAAGCTGTACGAAGAGGCGCTGTTTCGCGAGAAGGAAAGCGCGCAGATCACGCTGCAAAGCATCGGCGATGGCGTCATCACCACGGATGCCAAGGGCGTCATCGACTACGTCAACCCGGTGGCCGAGGCCTTGAGCGGGTGGCGCCTGGAGGACAGTCAGGGGCGCGCCATCGAGGAGATCTTCCGGGCGTTCCACGAGGAAACCTGCGAACCGTTGGAGAATCCTCTGGCGGTTGCCATCCGCCGCACGCGCTCGATCAAGTCGGTGCGCCCCATGCTCCTGATCCGGCGCGATGGCAACGAGATTTACGTGGAAAGCACCGCCTCGCCGATACGCGACGGCAACGGTGCGGTATCGGGCGGCGTGCTGGTGTTCCATGACGTCAGCGAGGCGCGCGAGCTGAACCGGCGGCTGAGCTACCACGCCAGCCACGACGTATTGACGGGTCTCGTGAACCGGCGCGAGTTCGAGAACCGCATGGAGCGCGCGCTGAAGAGCGCCAAGGCGCGCGAGACCTCGTACGCACTGTGCTGCCTGGATTTGGACCAGTTCAAGATCGTCAACGACACGTGCGGCCACAGCGCCGGCGATGCGCTGCTCGGCCAGGTCGGGGCGTTGCTGAAATCGAAGGTACGCTGGCGCGACACGCTGGCGCGCCTGGGCGGCGATGAGTTCGGCATTCTGCTCGAGAGTTGCTCGCTGGATGAGGCCATGCGCACCGCAGAGGCGCTGCGCGAAGCGGTCCGCAACTTCAAGTTCACCTGGGAGGAGCGCACTTTCCGTTTGGGCGCCAGCATCGGCGTGGTGCCGATCTCGGCGGACAATGCCGACGTGGCGTCCGTCTTGAGCGCCGCCGACAGTGCCTGCCAGGCGGCCAAGGAAGCCGGCCGCAACCGCGTGCACAGCTTCGAGGAAAACGATCTGGATTTGATGCGCCGGCGCCGCGAGATGCAATGGGCGGCGCGCATCAACAACGCCCTGGAGGAGGGGCGCTTCGAACTGTTCAGGCAGACCATTCTGCCGCTGCAGAAGGCCGACAGCGGCGCGCACTACGAGTTGCTGCTTCGCATGCGCGACGAGGCGGGCAAGATCGTCTCGCCGGACAATTTCATGATGGCCGCGGAGCGCTACGGCATCACGCCGAACATCGACCGCTGGGTGATCGAAAATGCATTCCGCTGGCTGGTGTCGGAGGCCGATGAGCGCGAGAAGCTGACGATGTGCTCGATCAATCTGTCCGGTCAGAGCCTGGGCGACGACAAGTTTCTGCCGTACGTGATCGACCAATTCCATCGCAGCGGTCTGGATGCATCCAAGATCTGCTTCGAGATCACCGAAACGGCGGCGATCGCGAGCTTCTCGCAGGCAAACCGTTTCATCCAGGCGTTGAAGGAGCTTGGGTGCAGGTTCGCGCTCGACGATTTCGGCACCGGCCTCTCATCGTTCGGTTACCTCAAGCATTTCCCGGTCGATTACCTGAAGATCGACGGCAGCTTCGTCAAAGAGATCCTGCACGATCCCATCGACCGTGAGATGGTGCGCTCGATCAACGAAATCGGCCATCTGACCGGCAAGCAGACCATCGCCGAGTTTGCGGAAAATCAGGAAATCATCAATATGCTGCAGAGTCTGGGCGTGGACTATGCCCAGGGTTACGGCGTTTCCCAGCCGCAGCGGGTCTTGAAGGCGGCCAACAGCGCCTGAGCGTCCTTCAGTCGGCCCACTCGAAGCGCATCGATAGGTCCACCGCACGCACGTGCTTGGTGATCCCGCCCACGGAAATGAAATCCACGCCGGTCTCGGCGATGGCACGGATCGACTGCAGATCGATGCCGCCGGACGCCTCGATCTTCAAGGGTTTCTGGGCGGCGTGGTTCACCGCGACGCCCTCGCGCATGCCGTCCAACGAGAAGTTGTCCAGCATGGCGATATCGGCACCGGCATCGATTGCCTCGCGCAGCTGTCCCAGGGATTCGACTTCCACCTCGACGGGGATGCCGGCATTGCGCTTGGCCGCGGACACGGCGGCGGCAATGGAGCCGGCTGCCATGATGTGATTTTCCTTGATGAGAATGCCGTCGAACAGGCCCATGCGATGGTTGTGTCCGCCACCCACGCGTACAGCGTACTTTTGTGCCGTGCGCAAGCCGGGGATGGTCTTGCGGGTGTCCAGCAACCGGCATGCCGTGCCCTCGAGCCGTGCGGCGAAGCTGTGGGCGGCATTGGCGGTGCCGGACAGCAGTTGTAGGAAGTTCAAGGCGGTGCGCTCCGCGGTCAGCAGCGTGCGGGCGCTGCCGTGCATGCGGAACAAGGTTTGATCGGTCGCGGCGGTATCACCTTCGCTCACATTCCAGCTCAAGGTCGCTCCGCCCAGCTGCCGGAAAGTCTCCTCCACGTACGGCACGCCGCAGACGATCGTGGATTCACGGGTGATGACGGTGGCGCGGCCCATCCTGCCCGCGGGAATGAGTGCAGCGGTCAAATCACCGCTGCCGACGTCCTCGGCCAGCGCCGCGGCCACCTGCCGCGACAGATCGGCCGGGACCTCGATCAGAACGGCAGACCGTGGCTGGGACCCACCATGCACATCAGCATCGGAATGGACAGCAAGAAGTTGATGCGCGAGGCATACAGGGCCACTTTTCGGGCCTTGGCCTTTTCCTCATCCGTGGCCGGCTTGATGCCGAGGATTTTCTTCTGGTTCGGCCAGATGAGGCCCCAGACGTTGAACAGCATGATGGTGCCGAACCAGACGCCGATGCCCATGATCAGGTTGGGACGGGAAACCGGCGTGTCGAGCAACCCCAAGGTGAAGGAGCTGATGAAGCGGCCATGCGTCTGGGACAAGAGGTATGCACCCAGCAGCCACGTGGCGAGCGCTGCCCAGCGAAACCACAGCAGGGCCCTCGGCGCGATGTATTTGTTGATGCCGGCGCCGCCCGGGCCACCCTTGTCCGCGGCAGCCACGGCCATGGCCGGAGTCTGAACGGCGTTGAAATAGTACAAAAGCCCGATCCAGAAGATGCCGGCGATGATGTGCAGCCATCGGGTCAGGCTGGCCAGCGTCAAGGTGTTGAAGCTCAAGCCGCCATTCACCAGCACCGCAATGATGACGGCGAGCACGAATCCGATGATCAAAGGCCATTTGACTGTCGTCAGTGGGTTCATACAATTCCCTTCCGTAACTCATTATGTCGCTGCGGTGCTTTCCGTACGCGCGGCGGGCTGGAAGAATAGGGGACTGACCCCGATATTTCAAACGATGTCCAAAATCAACCCTCAATCCCCCTGCATCGATGTCTGCGTCATGGGGTCCGACGGGTACTGCCGCGGATGTTATCGTACAATAGAGGAAATCGCCCGTTGGCGCAGTATGAGCGAAGACGAGCAAAAGGCCGTATGGCGGATGCTGCGCGAGCGCGCGGCGCTCGAGCCCGGCGTGCGTTAGAAAACCTGTGGAGATCGTCGATATGAATGCGATTGAACGTATCAAGGACCAGCTGGCTTCCGCCCCGGTCGTGTTGTACATGAAAGGCACACCGGATTTCCCGCAATGCGGGTTCTCCGCGCAAACCGTCGGTGCGCTGCGTGCGTGCAAGGCGCAATTCGCGCATTTCAATATTTTCGAGGATCCGGAAGTGCGTGAAGCGCTGAAGAGCTATTCGAACTGGCCGACCTTTCCGCAGCTGTACGTCAACGGCGAGTTGATCGGCGGGTGCGACATCACCCTGGAGATGTACAAGAGCGGCGAATTGAAGCAACTGCTGGCCGGCGCCGGCGCGCTCGCGGCCTGACGGTCGCCACCCCAGCTTGGCAGGGGAGCCGGCGCCCGCGGCTTAAGCTCAAGAGTTGCCGGGCTCGATCTCGAGCGGACCCATGGCCGCCAATCTTCTGCGGCTGGCATCGAAGACGCCTTGAAATTGATTGCACACTGTGCAGAACAGGTCGGCGGTGCGCTCGGCGTCGTAGGCGGCGGAATGCGCCGAGGCGGTGTCCCACTCCAAGCCCGCTGCCAGCGTCGCGCGCATCAGCACGGTCTGACCGAAAGCGACGCCGCCCAAGGTCGCCGTGTCGAAGCTGGAGAACGGATGGAACGGGTTGCGCTTGACCTGGGTTCGCGCCACCGCCGCGTTCAAGAAATTCAAGTCGAAAAAAGCGTTGTGTCCGACCAGCACGGCACGCGTGCAGTCGGCGTCGCGCATCGCGGTGCGCACTTCGCGAAAGATATGCTGCAGGGCTTCTTCCTCGGGGATCGCTTGCCGCAGCGGATGGTGCGGATCGATTCCGGTGACCGCCAGCGATGCAGGCTCGAGATTCGCGCCCGGAAACGGCGCCACGTGAAAGCGGTGGGTATTGCCGCGCACCAGGGTGCCGTCGCTGCGCATCTCGAGCAGGACCGCGGCAATTTCCAGCAGCGCATCCGTCTGGTGATTGAAGCCGCCGGTCTCGACGTCCACCACCACGGGCAGGAAGCCGCGGAAGCGGGTGGCGAAAGTGATGGGAGGCAATTGTGTCATAGGGGTGCCGCCGCGGACGCTGCGTGGGGTTCGCCCAGGCGCCAGGCGATCGTTTCGCCGGCGCGGTAAGGTACCAGGGCGCCGGCGCCGAACGCATAGGCGGGTGGTGCTACCCAGGGTTCCTTGATCAAGGTGATGGTGTCCTCGTGGCGCGGCAAACCGTAAAAATCCGCGCCGAAATGACTGGCGAACCCCTCGAGCCGGTGCAATTGTCCCGCCGACTCGAAAATCTCCGCGTACAGCTCGAGCGCCGCGTGCGCGGTGAACATGCCGGCGCAACCGCACGCATTCTCCTTGGTGCCGCGCTCATGGGGCGCGCTGTCGGTGCCGAGGAAGAAGCGCGGGTTGCCGCTGGTGGCCGCCGCCAGTAGTGCTTCGCGATCGCGCTCGCGCTTCAAAATCGGCAGGCAATAGAAATGCGGCCGGATGCCGCCGGCGAAGATCGCATTCCGATTGTGCAGCAGATGCTGGGGCGTGATGGTGGCGGCCACACGCTCGCGTGCGCCGCGTACGAACTCGACCGCCCGCTGCGTGGTGATGTGCTCGAACACCACGGCAAGCCGCGGAAAACGCCGCAGCGTGGGCTCGAGCACGCTGTCGATGAAGTGGGTCTCCTTGTCGAACACATCGACATCCGCCTGCGGACTCTCGCCATGCACCAGCAGCGGCATGCCGAGTTCCTCCATGCGCGCGAGCACGCCGAAGACTTTGCGGATGTCGGCGACGCCGGCATCCGAGTGCGTGGTCGCGCCGGCCGGATAGAGTTTCACGCCATGTACGAAACCGCTGCCCTTGGCACGATCTATTTCCTCAGGAGGCGTGGCTTCGGTGAGATACAGCGTCATCAGAGGCTCGAAATGCGCGCGGGCGGGCAGGGCGGCGATGATGCGTTCACGGTAAGCCGCCGCGAGTGCCGTGGTCGTGACCGGCGGTTTGAGATTCGGCATGACGATGGCGCGCCCGAAGCGCTGCGCGGTGAACATTGCGACCGCCTGAAGCCCTGCGCCGTCGCGCAGATGCACATGCCAATCGTCGGGGCGCTGAATGCGCACGACCGGCACGGGCGGCGTGCTCATGGCTTCGCCGGCGCATGCGGCCAGCCGTGCCGCAGCAGTTGAACCGTGTAGCGCACGCCGAAGCCGGTGATGTCGGTGGTGATGTGTGCGAGACCGCCATGGCGCGTCCCGGCCGCCAGATCCAGATGCAGCCACGGAATTTCCGGCGGCACGAAGCGGTTCAGGAAGCGCGCCGCCAGAATGTGATCGCCGCGTCCCTCCACGGGGCATTGCAGGACATCCGCAATGCTGCTGTCGATATCGGTGTCGAAGTCCGCGTCCATCGGAAAGCACCAGACGCGCTCGCCGCTTTGAACGCCGGCGGCTTCGATCGCGGCGCGCGTCGCCGGGCGGTTGGTGAATGCACCGCTGTAGCGTTCGGTGAGCGCGTACACGCACGCCCCGGTGAGCGTGGCGTAATCGATGGTCGCCTGCGGTTTTTTCGACGCCGCCAGCGCCAAGGTGTCGGCGAGCACCATGCGGCCTTCGGCGTCGGTGTGAATCACCTGGATGGTGGTGCCGTTCATGGCGCGCACCACGTCCTGCGGTTTGTAGGCCGTGGGGCCAATGCGGTTCTCGGTGATCGCCAGCCAGCAGTCGAGTGCAATCGGCGAGCGCAGCGCATGCAACGCATACAGGCTGCCGAGCGCGACGGCGCTGCCTTCCATGTCGGTATGCATGTCGAGCATGCTCTTGTGCGGCTTCAAATTGGTGCCGCCCGTGTCGAAGCATATTCCCTTGCCCACCAAAGCCACGCGCGCCGCGGCGGTGCTGCGCGGCCGATATGACAAATAGGCTATTCCGGCATCGCGCGTTGCGTTGCCGCTCGATACCGCCAGAAAGGCGCCCGCGCCCAGGCGCTTGAGCTCAGGCTCGCCGTAGAATTTGAAGTTCATCCCCAAATGCTGCGCGAAGTCGCGGACCAGGCGCCGGTAGCCGCGCGCATCCAGATAATTGGGCGGCAGCGCCGTCAGCCAGCGCGCAAGGTTGTTGCCCCCGGCGCTCGCCAGCGTCGTATCGAGATCGGGCAGCTGGCCGGCGCGTGCAATCTCGACGCTCGACAGCTTGGTCTCCCGCTTGGGCTTGCTCTTGAAGGTCGCAAAACGAAACGATGCTGCCTGCACGGCGGCCACCACGGCGAGCATGGCGGCATCAGCCACGGCGGGGTTGCAACCCTGCTGCCACAACAGGATCGAGCGAGGGTGGCCCTCGAGCGCAACCCGCGCCAGCTTGGCCGCGGCCTGCAGATGCTCGAAGGTGGCAGGGGCGCCCAACCGCCCGGCAGCCGCCCCTCGCTCATCCTCTACGCAGGCGACGACAAGCAGCGTTTCCGCGCGGCTGCCGACACGCAGATGAAAACTATCCCCGGACTTGCGCACCTTGTCCTTGAACAGGGATTTGAGCAGGCTGCCATGCGGCAGCGCGTTCCAATCGGCGGCGCTCGGTTCGGCACTCAACAGCAGAATCGCGCTCGAATGGCGCGCCAGGGAAGCCATGCTGACGCGCGCGCCGATGCGGCGAACCGGTACCACAAGTTGCTCGAAGGGCAGACGAATCGGCATATCGTTGAAACCGCTAAGTTGCGCTGATGATGCGCTTGCTTGACCGAGAAAAACCAAACCACGAAGATAGAGCGGTTAACAACGTAGTGGCAGTCGGCGCATGGGCGCTGTAACGTGCCTGGCATCTTATCAGGACACGTAGGCGTGTGCATTCTATGACGCAACATTCCCCATTCGAAGACATCGATCCTGTGGAAACGCAGGAATGGCTGGAATCCATCGAATCGGTCATGCGTGCCCAGGGGCCGGAGCGCGCGCATTTTCTGCTAGAGAAACTGGTCGACTTCACGCGCCGCTCGGGCGCGTATTTGCCGTTCAAGCCCAATACGGCCTATTTGAATACCATCTCGAAGGCTCAAGAGCCCGAGTATCCCGGCGACCGTTCCTTGGAACGGCGCAACGAGGCTTACATACGTTGGAACGCGCTGGCCATGGTGGTGCAGGCGAATCGGATCAATTCCGAGTATGGCGGCCACATCGCGACCTACGCGTCGGCAGCCACGCTGTACGAGGTGGGTTTCAATCATTTTTGGCGTGCGCGCAGCGCGGCGCATCCCGGCGACATGATCTTCATGCAAGGGCACTCGAGCCCCGGCATCTATGCGCGCGCTTACCTCGAAGGGCGGCTCGATGAGAGTCAACTGCAGCGATTTCGTCAGGAAGTGAAGGGCGGCGGCCTGTCCTCATATCCGCATCCCTGGCTGATGCCGGATTTCTGGCAGTTCCCCACCGTCTCGATGGGGTTGGGGCCGATGACGGCGATTTTTCAGGCGCGCTTCGTGCGCTATCTCGAGCATCGCGGCATCGTGCCGCCCTCGGACCGCAAGATTTGGGCGTTCTTGGGCGACGGCGAAATGGATGAGCCGGAGTCGATGGGCGCCCTCACCATGCCGGTCCGCGAAAAGCTCGATAATTTGATCTTCGTGATCAATTGCAATTTGCAGCGGCTCGACGGACCGGTGCGCGGCAACGGCAAGATCATCCAGGAGTTGGAAGCGGCATTCCTGGGCGCCGGTTGGAACGTGATCAAGGTGCTGTGGGGATCGCGCTGGGATCCCTTGTTGGAGCGCGACCAGAAGGGCTTGCTCAAGCGCTTGATGGAGGAGTGCGTCGACGGCGAGTATCAAAATTTCAAGTCCAAAGGCGGCGCGTACACGCGCGAACATTTCTTCGGCAAGTATCCGGAACTCAAGGAGATGGTCGCCAACATGTCGGATGATGAGATCTGGCGCTTGAATCGCGGCGGCCACGATCCGCAGAAAGTCTATGCGGCGTACGCCTCGGCCGTCGCCAACAAGGGCTCACCCACCGTGATTCTGGCAAAGACCGTCAAGGGTTTCGGCATGGGCAAGGCGGGGGAGGGCTTGAATTCGACCCATCAGCAAAAGAAGCTCAGCGATGACGCACTGAAGGAAGTGCGTGATCGATTCAACATCCAGATCACCGACGAGGAAATTGCGGGGCTCTCGTTCCGCAAGCCGGCCGCGCAGAGCGAGGAGATGAAATATCTTCAAGAACGGCGCGGCGCGCTCGGCGGCTATCTGCCCGCGCGCAACTCCTCCGCGCCGCCGCTGATAGTGCCGCCGCTCGAGGCGTTCAGCTCGCTGCTCGAGGGCACCGCGGATCGCGAGATCTCCACCACCATGGCGTTGGTGCGCATGCTGACCACCCTGGTCAAGGACAAGAACATCGGCAAGCACATCGTGCCCATCGTCCCGGACGAGGCGCGCACCTTCGGCATGGAAGGCATGTTTCGGCAAATCGGCATTTATTCCTCGGTGGGTCAGCTGTACACACCGCAGGATGCCGATCAGTTGATGTTCTACCGCGAGGACAAGCAGGGCCAGATACTCGAGGAGGGCATCAACGAAGCCGGGAGCCTTTGCTCTTGGCTGGCCGCGGCCACCGCCTATTCGAACCACGGCGTCAGCATGGTGCCGTTCTACATCTACTACTCGATGTTCGGCTTCCAGCGCGTCGGCGATTTCATCTGGGCCGCGGGCGACAGTCAGGCTCGGGGCTTTCTGGTCGGCGGCACGGCCGGCCGCACGACGTTGGCGGGGGAAGGATTGCAGCACCAGGACGGCCACAGCCAGTTGGTTGCGACCACGGTGCCGAACTGCGTTGCCTACGATCCCACTTATGCCTATGAACTCGCCGTGATCGTGCAGGATGGCCTCAAGCGCATGTATCACGATCAGGAGAGCGTTTTTTATTACATCACCTGCATGAACGAGAATTACGCGCATCCGGCCATGCCGGAGGGCGCTGCACCGGGCATTTTGAGCGGCATGTATCTGCTGCAGACCGGCGGCCGCGGCAAGGTGCGCGTGACCCTGTTCGGCTCCGGGACGATATTGCGCGAGGTGCTGGCCGCGGCCGCGATCCTGGAGAAGGATTATGGCGTGCCTGCGGATGTGTACTCGGTGACGAGTTTCAGCGAGCTGCGCAAGAATGCGCTCTCGATCGCGCGCTGGAACATGCTGCATCCCAACGAGCCGCAGCGGCAGAATTACGTGCAACAGACGCTCGCCGGCCGCGCCGGTCCGTTCATTGCCGCGACCGACTACATGAAGACGGTCGCGGATCAGATTCGTCAGTGGGTGCCGGGTCCGTACACCGCGCTCGGCACGGATGGATTCGGACGCAGCGACTCGCGCGCCGAACTGCGGCGCTTCTTCGAGGTGGATCGCCACTACGTGGTCGTCGCTTCGCTGAAGGCGCTGGCGGATGAGGGCAAGATCGACAAGAACACCGTGAGCAAGGCCATGCAGGCGTTCGGCATCGATCCGGAAAAATCCAATCCGTTGACGGTTTAGGCGACCACCGTGGCAAATTCCATCGAAGTTCTGGTGCCGGATATCGGCGGATTCAAGGACGTGAGCGTCATCGACGTATTGGTCAAGGACGGCCAACAAATCGAGAAAGAAACGCCGTTGATCACCATCGAGACGGAAAAGGCGGCCATGGATGTGCCCGCGCCGAGCGCCGGCAAGATTGCGCAGGTGAAGCTCAAGAGCGGCGACAAGGTGTCCGAAGGATCGGTGATCTTGCTGCTCGAGGCGGACAATGCCGAGCCCGCCGAGGCGGCGAAGGAACCGGAGCCGAAGCCCGTTGAGCCGAAGGTCGTGGAACCAAAACCGCCCGAACCGACAGCGGCGGCGGCAGCCAACGCGGTCGAACCGAAGCCGCCTGCCGCGGCGCCGGCCGCGACTCCCGCGGCCGCGCCGGCCAGGCCCGCTGCCGCCGGCACCCCGGCCGCCGTGGCACGCGTCGACGAGGCGGCATTTTCGAAAGCGTATGCGAGTCCTGCCATCCGCAAGTTTGCGCGCGAGCTGGGCGCCGACCTCGGCCGCGTCAAGGGCACGGGCGTCAAGGGCCGCATTACTCAAGAGGACGTGAAGGCCTTCGTCAAGGTCATCCTGACCTCGCCGCCGAGCGCAGCGCCAGCTGCCACGGCGCTGCCGAAGGTACCGCTGGTGGATTTCGCGGCTTTCGGTGCCGTCGAGGTCAAGCCGCTGTCGCGGATCCAGAAAATATCAGGCGCGCGACTGCAGGCGAGCTGGATCAATCTGCCGCATGTCACGCAACACGAAGATGCGGACATCACCGACCTGGAGGCAGCGAGAGTCGAACTGAAGGCCAAGGCCGCGCAAGAGGGTGTCAGGCTCACGCCGCTGGCGTTCATCGTCAAGGCGTGCATTCTCAGCCTCAAAGCGTTTCCGCGCTTCAACGCCTCGCTCGATGCTTCCGGCGAGAACTTGGTATTCAAGAATTACTACAACATCGGCTTCGCCGCCGACACGCCCAACGGTCTGGTGGTACCGGTCATTGCCGACGCCGACCAGCTGGGAATTTTCGACATTGCCCGCATCTTGGGCGAGATGTCGGAAAAAGCGCGCGCTGGAAAGCTCAAGGTCAAGGAAATGCAAGGCGGCTCGTTTACGATCTCGAGCCTGGGCGGAATCGGCGGCACCGCCTTCACACCCATCATCAACGCCCCCGAAGTGGCGATTTTGGGGGTTTCGAAGTCCAGCCAAAAACCGGTCTATGAACGCGGCGGATTCATTCCGCGATTGATGCTGCCGCTGTCGCTCTCGTACGATCATCGCGTCATCGACGGCGCGGAGGCGGCGCGCTTCATCGTGTTCCTGGCCAAAACACTGGGCGATCCCAAGGCGCTGATATGAGCACGGTGGAAGTGCGCGTCCCCGACATGGGCGATGCGAAGGACGTCAAAGTCGTCGAGGTGCTGGTCAAGAAGGGCGACAAGGTCGCGCTGGAAGATCCGCTCATCACGCTCGAGTCCGACAAGGCGTCGATGGACGTACCGTCGTCGGCCGCCGGTGTCATCGCCTCGCTGGAGGTCAAGACCGGCGACACGGTGTCGGCGGGGGCGTTGATTGCGATGGTAGAAACCGATGCGTCGGTCGACACTGGTGCGGCGAAGGCGGTGCCCCCGAAGGAACCCCCGAAGGAACCCGCGAAGGAACCCGCGAAGGAGGCGCCGCAGGATCGGGCGAAGGAGCCTGCCCCGGATGTAGTCCAGTCCGCTGCCATACCCTCGCGGGCTGCCCCGGCAGCCGATGTGCCGGTTCGCGAGGCGCCGGCCAGCCAGGGACTGGATCTGGTGGTGCTGGGTGCGGGACCCGGCGGCTACACCGCCGCCTTCCGCGCGGCCGATCTGGGAATGAAGGTGACGCTCATCGAGCGCTGGCCGATGCTGGGTGGCGTCTGCTTGAACGTGGGATGTATCCCGTCCAAGGCGCTGCTGCACGCGGCCAAGGTCATCGACGATGCGGCGGATATGTCCGCCGCGGGCATCACGTTCGGCGCGCCGCACATCGATCGCGACAAACTGCGCCTCTGGAAGAACCGCGTGGTGACCAAGCTGGTCGGCGGCCTCAGCGTTCTCGCCAAACAGCGCAAGGTGGACGTGGTGCGGGGTGAGGCGAAATTCGTCGGACCGAACACCTTGGAGGTCAACGGGCCGGACGGCCTGCGGCGACTGGAATTCAAGCAATGCATCATTGCGGCCGGATCGGAGTCGGTGCGCCTGCCTGGGTTGCCCGATGATCCGCGCGTGATCGACTCCACCGGCGCCTTGGAACTGCCGGTTGATTGCAAGAGATTGCTGGTGATCGGCGGCGGCATCATCGGCTTGGAGATGGCGTGTGTGTACGACGCGCTGGGTGCCGAAGTCACGGTCGTCGAGTTGAGCGACGGCTTGATGCCGGGTACCGATCGCGATCTGGTGCGGCCGCTGCAGAAGCGCATCGAGAAGCGCTACGAGAGAATTCTGCTCAAGACCAAGGTTGCGAAGCTGACGGCGAGCGCCGCGGGGCTGTTGGCCACATTCGACGGGCCCGATGCGCCCGAGCCGCAGATGTTCGACCGGGTGCTGGTGGCGGTCGGCCGCAGCGCGAATGGCAATGCCGTGAATGCTGCGGTGGCGGGAGTCGCGGTCAACGCGCGCGGCATCATCCCTGTCGACCGCCAGATGCGCACCAACGTGCCGAACATATTCGCCATCGGCGATGTGACCGGAGCGCCCATGCTGGCGCACCGGGCCACCCATCAAGCCAAGGTCGCCGCCGAAGTGGCAGCCGGGCACAAGTCATCGTTCGACGCACGCTGCATTCCCGCAGTCGCCTACACAGATCCAGAAATCGCCTGGGTGGGGCTGACCGAAACGGAAGCGAAGGAGCGCGGCATCGCCTTCGGCAAGGGCGTTTTCCCCTGGCTCGCGAGCGGCCGTTCGCTTGCGTTGAACCGCGACGAAGGCTTCACCAAGCTGCTGTTCGACAAGGAATCGCATCGGGTGATCGGCGCCGGCATCGTGGGCACGAATGCCGGCGAGTTGATCGCCGAAGCGGGCCTTGCCGTGGAAATGGGCGCGGATGCGGCCGATGTGGGTTTGACGGTGCATGCGCATCCAACCCTGTCGGAGACCGTGGCGTTCGCAGCCGAAGCGTTCGAAGGGACTTTGACGGATCTGTACATTCCCAAGCGCTGAGGTGAGCATCATGTGGAGAGCCGGCCGCGCCTTGTTCAGCATCGCCATCTTGTTCGCCTGCGTCGCCGCGCAGGCCCAAGATGAGTGCACCGACTTCAGGTGGGACGTCAGCCGGGAGCGCGCCTTGTTCGCGGGGCCGCCGACGGTGATGAAGGCGGGAACCGACGTCGGTTCCGCCCCCATCGTGTTGCCGAATCGCCTATACCAGTTGACCCTGTCGCCGCAAAACGGCGTGACCTTCTCGGTGCGTCAGGGGAAGAAGACCAGCGATGATGTGAACGCGGGCCTCGCGATCTTACGAATCAACGCGGACGGCAATTATCGCGTGTCGGTGGATCTGCCGGTGTGGATCGACGTCGTCACCACCGACTCGGTGTTGCAGCCGACGGACTTCCAGGGGCAGCACGGCTGCAGCGCGCCGCGCAAGATCGTTGAGTTCGATCTCAAGGGCACCAAGCCGTTCTTGCTGCAGTTCAGCGGCGCCTCCATCGACCAGTTGCTGGTCACCGTCACCCCGGTGCCGGTGCGGTTGCGGTAGCGGGAGCGGACAAGGCGTGGCGCGCGCACGGAAAGACACAGTGCGCGCGCTACGCCTTGTCCGCTCCGGGCCGAGGAATGGCCGGTCAACATCAAGGTGTTGAAGATAGTGCTTGGCGCGGCGATCGAGATTCGGCCGACATGCACTCCTTGAGGAATGCCGTTTTCTGCGGGCCTATCAGTTTCTTGGATTTCGCATCCTTGAGGCAGGCGGTGCGCTTGGCGTGCTTCTCGGCCGCGTCGGACGGGGCAGCGGCCGCGGTCGCATCCACGGCCGCAGGGGCCGGCGATTGCGAGCCTGCAGGCTGCATGGCGCACAAGAGCACACCGAGACAGGAAACAGCGGCGATGAATGCAACTTGCATGGATTGGTCACAATAGCGGTCGGCGCGGCCGGCGCCGATGAAGCGCGGATGAAGCTTGCTTAACCTTTGGACATTTGCGCGCGTGCGAGTGCCAGGTATTGCGACTCATCGGGTGCCCGGCCATCGCGCTGCGCTTGCCAGAGCGTCTGTCCCAGGGCTTCCATGAGATGGTGTTCTGCGCCATGAACATCGCCGTACCGCCTCTGCAACTGGCCATGAAGCAACCGAATGCCGGGGGGGCGATCGATGGCCACCTGCTCGCGTACTGCGATATGCAAACCCATATGTAAAAAAGGGTTTTCCGCCGCGCCGCCGGCGGAGGGCTCAAAGGCGGTGGCGGCGTCGCCATCGCGCATGAGCGCTTGATATTCCGGATGCGCGCCGATCACGCCCGCAATGAGCGCCTGCAGCGGTGTCAGCGGCGCCCCGCTCAAGTGCCGGGTCCACGCCTCGACATAGCTGCGCCGCAGCTGCTCGCGGGAAGATGCGTCAAATGCCGGCATGGGTTTTGCGGCGATATTCGCACAAGTCGAGAATGATGCAATCGGGGCAGGCGGGGATGCGCGCCTTGCACACGTAGCGGCCATGCAAGATGAGCCAGTGATGCGCGTCTTGACGAAACTCCTCAGGGACGAATTTCGCGAGCTTGTCCTCGACGATGCGCACCGTCTTGCCGGGCGCCAGTCCGGTGCGATTCGCCACCCTGAATATATGCGTGTCCACCGCAATCTCCGGCTGTCCGAAGGCCGTATTGAGGATCACGCTGGCGGTCTTGCGGCCGACGCCGGGCAGGGCCTGCAAGGCCTCGCGCGTTGCCGGAACCTCGCCGTCATGATGCTCGAGAAGGGCCTTGCACGTGGCAATGATGTTCCTGGCCTTGGCGTTGTAGAGCCCAATCGATTTGATGTAGGTGGAAAGACCGGCGACGCCGAGCTTGAAGATCGACGCCGGGGAGTTGGCGGCACGAAACAAGTGCGCCGTCGCCTTGTTCACGCTCTTGTCGGTGGCCTGCGCGGAGAGAATCACCGCCACGAGCAATTCGAACGGCGATGAATAGACCAATTCGGTGCGTGGCGCGGGATTTGCCTGCCGCAGGCGCTTGAATATTTCATGACGTTTGGCCGGGTTCATGGGCCTGAAGGACGGCGCGCCGCGGCTTTCTTCGCGTCCAACTCCCGCTGGCGCTGCGAAGCGCGGTTCGCCAGCCGTGCGGTATGCGCCGCATAGCGGGCCCGATTCAGTGCAGGCTCGACGGCGACCGCGGACTCGGGAAGAGCGTGCATCTCGATGCAATCCACCGGGCAGGGAGGCAGACATAATTCGCAGCCGGTGCAACGGTCGGCGAGCACGGTGTGCATGTACTTGGGCGCGCCGACGATGGCATCGACCGGGCATGGCGCCAGACAGCGCGCGCAGCCGATGCAGCGCGATTCGTCGATGCGGGCGACGCGCGCGGCGGCATGCGTGCCGTTGGCCGGGTTCAGGTCCAGCGCCGGGCGACCGAGCAATCGCGCCAGCGCGTCGATGGTCGCCTTGCCGCCGGGCGGGCATTGATTGATCGGCGCGTCGCCGGACGCGATGGCCTCGGCGTAGGGCCGGCATCCAGCGTATCCGCATCGCGTGCATTGGGTCTGGGGCAGCAACTCGTCGATACGCGCCGCGAGTTCAGGCGCGCTGCCGATGCTCATGTTATTTGACGCGCATGCCGGGGACTGCGCCCGAATCGGGCGACAGCACAAAAATGTCCTTACCGCCGGGACCGGCGGCCAGCATCATGCCGGCCGAGACGCCGAAGCGCATCTTGCGCGGTTCGAGGTTCGCCACCACGACGATCAGGCGGTCAACCAGATCCTTCGGATCGTAGGCGGCGCGAATTCCGGCGAAGATCTCGCGCACGCCCAGTTCGCCCACGTCCAACTGCAGCTTCAGCAGTTTGTCGGCGCCGCTCACGATATCGGCGCTCATGATTTTGGCGATGCGCAGATCGACGCGTAAAAATTCGTCGATGGAGATGCTGTTGCCTTCCACCGCCGCCGCCGCGGCCAGGGTGGCTGTATCCGAGGCTCCGGCTTTCGCGGCCGGGGGCGGCGCCGCGGCTGCAGCCGCCGGTGCTGCAGCGGGCGTGTCCGCCGCGGGTTCCGGGTCGATCAGACGCTGCACGGCCTTCGGATCCAGGCGCGTCGCCAGCGGCTCGTAAGGCTTGATGGTGACGCTCAGCAACGGAGCGGCGGCATCCGACCACGACCACGCTTTTTCGCCGAAAAAAGTCGCAGCTTTGGCGGCCATGTCCGGCAGCACCGGCTTCAGATAAATCATGAGCACGCGGAATAAATTCAGTCCCTGGGTGCAGACCGCCTGCACGGCCGCGGCGTTGTCGGGATTTTTGGCGAGAATCCACGGCTTTTGCGCATCGATGTACTGGTTGGCGCGATCGGCCAGGCCCATGATTTCGCGCACCGCCTGTGCGGTGTCGCGACCCTCGTAGGCCTTCGCGATGCTCTCGCCCGCGGCCGCGAAGCTCTCGAAAAGCGCAGCGTCGGGCAGCGCCGCCGCCAGCGTGCCGGCGGCCAGCTTGCTGATGAATCCGGAACAGCGGCTGGCGATATTCACCAGCTTGCCGACGATGTCGGAATTCAATCGGGTGGCGAACTCATCCAGATTCATATCCAGATCGTCGATGCCGGAGCTGAGTTTCGCGGCGAAATAGTAGCGCAGGTATTCCGGCGGAAAATGCTCCAGGTAGCGGCGCGCAGTGATGAAGGTGCCGCGCGACTTCGACATCTTCTGGCCGTTGATGGTGAGGAAGCCGTGGGCGTGCACGGCGGTCGGGCGGCGCATGCCGGCGGCCTGCAGCACCGCCGGCCAGAAAAGCGTGTGAAAATACAGAATGTCCTTGCCGATGAAGTGGTGCAGTTCGCAGCGCGAGCCGGCGCCGAAAAACTCGTCGAATTGTAGGCCGGTGCGTGCGCAGAGCTGTGTGAAGCTCGCCAGATAGCCGATCGGCGCATCGAACCAAACATAGAAGTATTTCGCCGGCGCATCCGGGATCTCGAAGCCGAAGTAGGGCGCGTCGCGCGAGATGTCCCAATCCTTCAAGCCCTGGGAGAACCACTCGTCGAGCTTGCGCGCGACGCTGTCCTGCACCGCGGTGCCGCTCACCCAGCCCTTGAGGGGCGCCTCGAAGGCGCTGAGCTTGAAGAAAAAATGTTCCGATTGCCGCCACACGGGCGTGGTGCCGCTGATCACGGAAACAGGATCCTTCAAGTCCGCCGGCGTATAGGTGGAGCCGCAGTTCTCGCAGGAGTCGCCGAACTGGTCCGGCGTCGCGCACACGGGGCAGATGCCCTTGATGTAACGGTCCGGCAGGAACATGGCCGCACTCTCGTCGTAGGCCTGACTGACGCTGCGCCGGTCGATGTAGCCCGCCTCGCGGTGCGTCAGGTAAATGCGTTCGCACCATGCCTGGTTCTCGGCCGAGTGGGTCGAGCCGAAATTGTCGAGGCCGATCAGCATGTCCTGAAGGTCGCGCCGATGTTCCTGATTGACGCGCTCGATCAGTTCCTCCGGAGTGATCCCCTCTGCCTTGGCACGGAGCATGACCGGGGTGCCGTGCGTGTCGTCGGCGCAAACGTAGTAGCACTCGTTGCCGCGCAGCTTCTGAAACCGGACCCAGATGTCCGTCTGGATTTCCTCCAGTATGTGGCCAAGGTGAAGGGAGCCATTGGCGTAAGGCAGCGCGCTGGTGACGAGAATTCGGCGGTGTTCAGTCATGCCAAATTATGCCACGCGGACGCGCGGCAGGAGCGCGCAACCGTTATGAAGCTTCGCGGTACTGCTCGAACCTGGATTTGTTGATGGCCTTTTTATAGGCCTCTTTTCCCGAGATGACCTTGGCGTCGAGCAGCTGCTGGATCGCCGTGTCCATCAGCCGCATACCGGTGGCCGCGCCGCTCTGCATGGCATTCTCCAATTGGTCCATCTTGCCCTGACGGATGAGGTTGGCGACCGCCGGCGTGTTGATCAGGATTTCCAGGGCGGCTACGCGGCCGCCCTTGTCGGCCTTCGGGATCAGCTGCTGCGAGACCACGCCGCGCAGGCTGGTGGAGAGCATGGTACGGACATGCGGCTGTTTGTCCGCCGGGAACGCGTTCACCAACCGGTCCACCGTCGGCGCGGCACCGTTGGTATGCAGCGTGCCCATGACGAGAATGCCCATCTCGGCGGCGGTCACCGCGATGCTCATGGTTTCCAGGTCGCGCAACTCGCCCACCAGAATGACGTCCGGATCCTCGCGCAGGGCGGAGAGCAGCGCCGAGGAGAACGAAGCGGCATGCACGCCGATCTCGCGCTGGCTTATCAGGCAGTTCTTGCGCGTATGCACGAATTCGATCGGATCCTCGATGGTGAGGATGTGACCCTTCTCGCGGGTGTTGATGTCGTCGATCATGGCCGCGAGCGTGGTGGACTTGCCCGATCCGGTCTTGCCCGTCACCAGAATCAGACCGTTGTTGATCTTGCACAGATTGCGCACCGCCGCCGGCAGATTCAGGTCATCCGCCGTCTTGGCCTTGGAAGGGATGGCGCGAAACACCGCCCCCATGCCATTCAACTGGCGCATCACGTTGACGCGGAAACGGGCGACGTTCGGGATGCTGTAGGCGAAATCGGTACCGTCCTTGGACTCGAAGCGCTCCACCGCGAGCCGCGGCATGATTTCGTAGAGCGTCGTCTTGACGAATTCGGCGTTCAGCGGCTCCGTGCTCAATGCTTTGAGCTCCCCGTATTGCCTGACACGTGGCGGGTCGCCGGCCAAGAAGTGCAGATCCGAGCCGTTGCGTTCGAGAACTTGCGCCAGGTAGGGATCGATGGCCGGCATGAGTCGTCAGCTACCCGCCGGTTCCGGCGCGGGCATGGCGGAGAAATCGCTGACGAAACGCTGGAACTGCCGCTTGTCGGTGGCATAGGCGTACGCATGCTCGGGATCGATCTGCTTGGCGTTGATGGCGGCGAGCAACGCTTGATCCAGCAGCTGCATGCCGTATTCCTTGCCCATTTGCAGCTGGCTCGGGATCTGATGCGTTTGATCGGTCATGATGAGCTTGCCGATGGCCTTGGTGAGGACCATGACTTCGCACACCGCATGGCGCGCACGCTGGTCGGGAGTCTTGATCAGTACCTGGGTGATGACCGCAATCAGGCTGTTGGCGAGGAAGCTCTTGGTTTGTTCCCGCTCCTCGGTCGGCAGCGCATCGACGATGCGGTCGATGGTCTTGGTGGCACTGGTGGTATGCAGGGTGCCCAGAACCAGGTGGCCGGTTTCCGCGGCGGTCATGGCCATGGCGATGGTCTCGGCATCGCGCAATTCACCCACCAGGATGACATCGGGATCCTCGCGCATGGCGGCACGCACGCCCTCGGCGAAGCTCGGCAAGTGCGTGTTGAGTTCGCGTTGAATGACCTGGCTGGCCTTGCTGCGATGAACGAATTCGATCGGGTCCTCCAGGCTGATGATGTTGAGCGAGCGTGTGGTGTTGAGGTAATCGATCATCGAGGCCAGGGTCGTGGTTTTGCCCGTGCCCGTGGAACCGGTCACGAGAATCATGCCTTGGTGGTAGTCGCACAGCTTGCGCACGATGGGGGGCAGACCCAGTTGCTCCATGGAGGGCATCTGGGTGGGGATCGACCGGAAGGCCGCGCCGAGGCCGGTCTCCTTTCGATAGACGTTCACCCGGAAGCGTCCGCCGTCGGAGGAGACGTAGGAGAAATCGAGATCGTTGCCCTCGCGCAGTACTTTGAGCTGCGATTGGGTCAGAACTTCGGTGATGTAGCTCTCGAGCTCCGCTTCGCCCAAGTCCCTGAATTTGATGGGCGTCAGGTCGCCGTGGAGACGGAGCATCGGCGGCACGCCCACAGCCAGGTGCAAATCAGAGCAGCCTTGCCCAATACCCAGTTTCAAGAACGCGTCAATTCTTGCCATAAGCGTCAAGGCTACAGCTAAGCAATTGGATTTTCGAGTTTTTGTGCGTTAAAGGCCCGTTAAACGTGACCTGCGTCCAACTGCTACAGGAATTTTTCGAGAGACAGGCGCAGTTCGTCCATGGTTTGCGCGCGTTTCGCCTTGTCGAGCGACATGCACTTCATCACGAGACTGTTCAATTCCGGAGGCAGTTCCTTGTTTATTTCGATCGGCGGCCGGGCCTTGCCCTGCACGTGCTGGTACATGACCGACATGTGATCGCCGCGGGAGTAGGGCGGCACACCGCTGAACATCTCGTACATGATCACGCCCAGGCTGTAGATGTCGGCGCGTTCGTCGACCTTCTTGCCGAGAATTTGCTCGGGAGCCATGTATTTCGGCGAGCCGATGACGTAGCCGGTTTTTGTGAGCTGCGTGTCGCCCTGACTTTGCGCGGCGGCGACGCCGAAGTCCACGATCTTGAGCAGCCCCTCGTTGTCGATCAACAAATTCGCAGGCTTCAGGTCACGATGCACGATGCCGGCCTGATGTGCGACCGCCATGCCGGTGGCGATGTCGATGCCGAACTTGATGGCGCGCTTGAGCGGCACGGGTTTCTCGTTGACGATCTCGCCGCCGAGCGTGTGCGACGGAAAATACTCCATCGAGATGGCGTAGTTGCCCTGGATGTAGAGGAAGTCGTAGATGCGTATGACGTTCTTGTGGGTGATCTTGCGGCTGTAGCGCAGCTCGTGCACGAAGCGCTTCATCATCTCCTCATCCGAGGCCACATTTGGATTCAAGAATTTCAGGATCAGCCGCTCCTCGACCACCGTGTCTTCCATGAGCAGCACGGTGCCGAATGCCCCCTTGCCGATCTTTTCGATGAACTTGTAGCGGCCCTCGATGACGTCGCCGCTCTTGAGCGTCGCGATGTCGAGCTTCGCGGCGGCCGGTGTGTCCTCGATCTTCTTGACCACCTTTGCCAGTTCTTGATTGTCGATGAGCAGGGTCTTGGCCGGTTCCTGCATTTTCTCGGCGCGCTGATTGGCGACGATCTGCTGGGTCGAGAAACGGTTGTCCAGCTCCTGCATCGCCCGCGTGATCGCCTGGCTGATGGTCGCGTCCGTGGGGCCCGTGTTGACCGATTGCAGACGCATGCGGATGGTCTCGGCGCGACGCTCGTCGGCAAGTTTGGCGAGCGCGGAAATCGCCTCGACCTTGATCTCGTTTTCCGGCCGCGCCAGCAGCGGCAGCAAATGCTCGATGCTTTTCTGGTCGCCAAGCTTGCCGATGGCGCGGATCACGGTGGGAAGGGACTTCGGCTCGCTCGATTGCAGCATCTCGATGAAGCGCGGCAGGGACTTGGTGCTGCCGATCTCCGCGAGTGCGTCCACCGCACGTTCACTCACCCACCAATCCTGGTCCCGCGTCGCTTCGATCAGCTGCGCCACCGCACGTTCGTCCTTGGTCTGGTTCAGGATCTCGATCGCGGCACGGCGGATGTCCTGGTTGTCATCCTTGATGAGTGCGAGCACGGCGTCGACGACTTTCGGACCGCCGATTTTTCCGAGTGCATCCGCCGCGCGGGTCCGCACCCACCAATCGCTGTCGGCGAGGACCTCGAGCAGGTACTTCACCGATTTGGAAGTACCGATGACATTCAGCACTTCGACCGCGGCGCGGCGCGAGTACTCGTTCTCGTCCTTGAGCACTTCCACCAGATACTTGATCGTGTCCGGGTGGTTGGCGTGCACGACCACGTCGATGGCCTTGTTCTGAACCTCGATCTCCGGATCGCGCAGCATGTTGACCAGCGAGACCACATCGAAGGGACCGTCCATGCGAGAGAGCGCCGACAAGGCCGCCGAGCGCACGAACTTGCTGTTGTCCTTGAGCTGCTTCTGCACCGCCTGCTGGACCTTGGGCGTATTGAAGCGCGACAGGACATTGATGATGTGCAATCGCGCCACCGGGTCCTTACCCTCGATGCGCGCCACCAGATCGTCGATGGAGGACTCGTCCGCGATCTCGCCGATGATCTTGAACAGGGTTGCACGTTCGGTCGGTTCCTGCGCGTAGGCCGCCTGCAGCAGTTCGCGCACCGTGAAGCGCGTCTTCTGCGCCGCGATGACTTCGAGAATCGCCGGCTTGGGCATGTCCGGCTTGTTCAACGCATCGAGCAAGGCGGCGGCGGGATAGTTCTTGCTGGAGGATAGCGCCCACGCGATTCCCGACATGGCCCGGCCGTTGGCCGTGGCCATCGTCTTGAATACATTCGGCAGGCTCTTCGCGTCTATCAACTTCGACAGAGCGTCGACGTAGGCGAGCGTCTCGCGCTTCTCAGCGGTGGCCATCGCGCCGACGATGGGGTCGATTGCGTTCGTGCCCATCGCGACCAGCTTTCCCAGCGCTTTTTGCGCAGCCGGGCTCTCGGGGTTGCCGCTGGACTTGATCTCGGCGATGAGCCGCTCGGAACGGTAGTTGGAGAAGAAACTCATTCAGTAGCTAATTCGGCATTACTCGGAAACCATCCATTTTCGGCTCTAATCGGCCGCCGTCCCTGGTCATGATCCGCAATTCCGGATTATGCCATACCGCACGGCCAGATCCGGCTGCGGTACAATCGTCGATGCCTATGAATCAGCCTGCCGCCGCGGAGAGCGCGATCCGCGAAAAATTAACAACTTACGTTGACCCCTACAGCGGTCAGACCTTGGGCGAAGCCAAGGCTGTGTCCTCCGTCACACTGCGCCCCGAGGTGCTGGAGGTCGGACTGACTTTGGGATTTCCCTGCGCGGATTACTGTGACGAATTGCGCACTGCCTTGACTGCGCACCTCGGGGAGCTGCGGGGTAGCGCCCGATTCGAACTCAAGTTGAAAGCGCAGATCACCGCGCATGCGGTGCAGCGCACGCTCAAGCCCCTGGCGAATGTCAAGAACGTGATCGCCGTCGCATCCGGCAAGGGCGGGGTCGGCAAGTCGACCACGGCGGCGAATCTGGCGATTGCCTGGGCGAGACAAGGCGCCAAGGTGGGCCTGCTGGACGCCGATATCTACGGTCCGAGCCAGCCTCAGATGATGGGATTGGCGGGACAGAAGCCGGTCAGCAGTGACGGCAAGCATTTGACGCCGCTGCGTGCCCACGGCGTCGAGGTGATGTCGATCGGTTTCATGATCGATGCGGAGCAGCCCATGGCCTGGCGCGGTCCGATGGTGACCCAGGCGTTGACTCAGCTCCTCGGCGACACCCTCTGGGGGGAGCTGGACTACCTGGTGGTGGACATGCCGCCCGGAACCGGCGACATCCAGCTGACGCTGTCGCAACGCGTGCCGGTGAGCGGCGCCGTCATCGTCACGACACCGCAGGACATTGCGCTGCTCGATGCGCGCAAGGGACTCAAGATGTTCGAAAAGGTCGAGGTGCGCGTGCTCGGCGTGGTGGAAAACATGAGCGTGCACGTCTGTGAGAATTGCGGTCATGTAGAGCACGTGTTCGGCAGCGGCGGCGGGGCGCGCATGGCGGAGCAATATGGTGTGCGGCTGCTCGGTGAGCTGCCGCTCGACATACGGATCCGCGAGGATGCGGATGGGGGAGCGCCCACGGTGGCGGCGGAGCCGGATAGCGCGCGCGCCCAAGCCTATTTGATGATGGCGCGCCGCACGGCGGCCCGTCTCGCAACCTTGAACAGGGACTACAGCCGGGTATTTCCCAAAATCACCGTGGAAGCTACATGAGCATCAAGAGCGACCGATGGATCCGGCGCATGGCGGCGCAGGGCATGATCGAGCCGTTTTCCCCTGACCAGGTACGCGTCAGCAACGGCCACAAGATCGTCTCCTACGGAACGTCCAGCTATGGCTATGACGTGCGCTGCGCGGATGATTTCAAAATCTTCACCAACATCAACTCCACCATCGTGGACCCGAAGGCCTTCGACGAGAAATCATTCGTCGATTTCAAAGGTCCGGTGTGCATCATTCCGCCGAACTCCTTCGCGCTGGCGAGCACGGTGGAATATTTCCGCATTCCGCGCAGCGTGTTGACGGTGTGTTTGGGCAAGTGCGTCACCGGCGACACCCGCGTGGTGGACGCCGACACCGGTGCGTACGTACCCATTACCGAGATGCGGTTCGGTAAATCGACGTTAGGGCTCGACAACTGGAAGCTGAAGCCGGCGAAAGTCTCCGCGTTCATTCCGCAAGGTCGCAAGGAGGTCTTCGAACTTCGCACCCGCGCGGGTCTGCGCATACGCGCGACCGCGAATCATCCGTTCCGGCAATTGAATGGTTGGACGCCGCTCAGCGACTTGACTCCCGGTGACCGCATCGCCGCGGCGCGCAGTATTCCGGTTTTTGGCAAGACGCCCATCCCGGATTGGGAGGCCAGCCTGCTGGGATTGATGCTTTCCGAGGGGCAGTGCGATACGCCCGGGCACACGATGGCCGACGTGACATTGGTTCGGGAAAAGTACGGCCTGGACGTGGATGCTTCCGAGAAATGCGTTCCGCAAGCGTTGTTCACGTCGCCGGAAAGGTCGGTGCGTTTATTTCTTCAATCGTTGTTTACCGGTGGCGGCAGCTGCCACTACCAGGGCAGCGTTTTTCTCGAGTACCACTCGAGTTCACGACGATTGATCGAGGATGTGCATCACCTTTTACTGAGGTTCGGGATTTTCTCGCTGATGCGTGAGGAGAATTCTTCCGGTAGCGCGCCAGCCTGCAAGATTCGAATCATGAATAAGGACGAGATCCAGGGTTTCGCCGAAAAAATTGGATTCGCACCCGGATCGAGGCAGCAAAGAGAACTCGATTTGCAAGTGCTGCCCTCGATTTGCTACTCATCGCCCGTCGCATCCGCACAGTCCATCGCGTCTGCACCGTTTGGCGACAACGGGTTGGCGCAGGCGACGGTAGACCTTGCCTCCAATCCATCAATCGACGGACCAGTGTGGGACACGGTCGAGGAAATCGAGCCGGTTGGAGTGCAAGAGGTGTTCGATATCTCGGTGCCGTTGCTCCATAACTTCGTCGCCAACGATCTCATCGTGCACAACTCGACATATGCACGGTGTTTCCGCGGCGATACTCGTGTGGCGCTCGTTGACGGTACGGCACCGACCATCGAAGAAATGACCAGACGTGCCGACGCCGGGGAAATTTTCTGGGGCTACAGCATCGGCGAGAACGGCCGTGCAATCGTCAGTTTGTTGGATTCACCCCGTTTCATCGGGCGGGATGCGCTGCTCGAGCTCGAACTCGATGACGGCGCGCTGATTCATGCGACACCCGATCATCTTTTCATGAAGCGGGATGGACGTATGGTGGAAGCGCATAAGCTTCGGCCGAACGATGCGTTGATGCCGTTATACCGGGATCTAGTCCGTGGGTACGAAGAAGTGTACCAGCCGGTTGACGGCTTTCTCTATGCAACCCATCGGTTGGCTGACGACTGGAACCTCAGGCATGGCATTTATCCTGAAACGCCCGGTACTCATCGGCACCATATCGATTTCAACCGCCGTAACAACCGGCCGACAAACATAACAAGGCTCGAAGCGTCCGAGCATATCCGCCTGCATAACGCCGAAAACTTTGGCACAGATTTCGATCCTGCCGAGCATGGCAGGTTGAGGCGATACGCAGATCCAGCAGAGCGAGCGCGACATTCGCAGCTTATGGTCAATGCATGGG